>Ga0160454_100025_pt1 | contig 286348 bp, 233 predicted proteins | sample HID1971M_E6MG_FD_108218 | JGI IMG/M metagenome (GOLD analysis project Ga0160454, IMG submission 108218) | Enriched millipede-associated microbial communities from UW Madison campus, WI, USA - HID1971M_E6 MG | ecosystem: Host-associated > Arthropoda: Insects > Digestive system > Unclassified ...
CCGCTCCCGCGCTTCGCTTGGGCTGCGTCCCCCATCGGGACAATATCCTTTCAGTTTTCAAGGTGCAAAAAAACTTAAGAGCAACCCCTTAAACAGGAGCTGCTCTTAGCATACAAGGAGGAAATGTTATGAAAATCATCGTCGTCGAAGACGAGTCGGTCATCCGCCAAGGCATCCGCAGTATTCTCCAAGATATCTCCCCTGACGCCTTCGCGATCGTGGAGTTCGATAATGCCGGGGAGGCATGGACCTATATGCAAAGACACGTTCCGGGTATGGTCATTACGGACATCCGGATGAGAGAGATGGACGGTCTGACGCTCATTCGCAAAATTCGCCAGCTCTACGCGGATTTGCCCGTCGTCATTATTAGCGGATACGAAGAGTTCGAATATGCGCAGCAAGCCATCCGCTACAAGGTGACCGATTATTTACTCAAGCCGATCAACCGTCGCGCGTTGATTTCCCTCGTTACGGGCGTCGCGAGCCGGCTAGCTCCTCAGGCGGCTGATGACGTCGAGGACCCGGAATCGCCCAAGTCCAAAAGCGGGGACAACAGACGTTTGATCCGCAAGGTAAAGGAATCGATCGACGCCAACCCTGACGGAGACTTAAGACTGCAAGTACTTGCGGAGTATGCGGGAATCAACGCTGCCTATCTGAGCCAGCTATTCAAAGCGGAGACCGGGTGCAACCTGTCTGATTACATTGCCGGTGTGCGTCTGGAACGCGCCAAGCATCTGCTCGCCACGACTCATCTGAAAATCTACGATGTGGCGCATCAATCCGGTTATCAAAGCCCGAAGCACTTCATGCTCGTCTTTAAGCAGCATGTCGGCAAGACTCCAAGCGAGTACCGGGAGCAGTCCCAATAATTTGCACGGTTCAAAAGTCTAGGGGGACACCCGGACAAAAGCCGGGATTGTATTCGCTTAACTGCAGCGCGAACAGCGGATCTCTTGCCGCCAATTCCGCATAGTAGCTGCCGATGCCGTGATTGCCTGCAACCGAGCCGTTGTGGAAGCTGAGCTGTTCGGAGCGACGAACGTGTTGGTAGTAAAACGTTCTGTCGGTCTTCGGCATCTTCAATGTCGAGGGCGGCAGATGAGTGACGACATCGAACGAGTTGCACACTCTGAAGCTGCGCGCGATTTTGCCGTCGTACGCTTTCGCGAAGTCCGGATCGCCGGCGCGCGGAGCCGCGTACGTATAGACGACCGGGTGACGAAATTTCGTTCCCGCCGCCGAATCGAGAGCGCATAACGTCGCCAGCGCTCCTCCCAGGCTATGGCCGGTAACGTACAGCGTTTTGTCCGGGGAAATCCGTCTCAGGCAAGTGGAAATTCCCGCCCTCGCCCCGCTGTATATGTCGGTAAACCCGCGGTGAGTCATTCCGGCGTTTCTGACGAACTTAAATTTGACCTGACTGACCAGAGCATCGGACGCCCAGTCCGACGTCGAGCTTGTGCCGCGGAAGGCGATGATCGCATGCGTGTCGGATTGCAGCACGAAGCCGAATTTCTCGGATTCGCCGAGCAGCGATTTGGCGCGAATTTCGCCGACAAACTCGAACGGCCGGGGAACGACGAACGCTCCGTCCGGGTTGTTCCACTGCGCATAGGTCTGGCTGCATACCGCAGCCAGAAAAATCGCCGTACGATTGTTGAACCCTTCCATCGGCAGCGCCCCCGTAAAAGCCTTTCCAATAGCCTATTAACGGGAGCGCCCGTTGGTGCTTATCCTTTAGTTAGCCGTCGGCTTCCTCAAGTAAAATTTCCACGACGGTGTCCTGATCGTCCGGAAGCGGGTACGTAAAATGCTCGGGCTGAGCAAAATTAAAGAATGCGTCGTCCGGGTACATGACGGCATTCCACGGACGGGAGACGAACAGCTCGGAGCCGTCGGCCAATAGCCGCGCCCGTTTGATCTTCCCGGCGAGACCGGCCAAATTAATGGGGCCGATGCTCTCCTCGAACAGATGCGCGTAGAGCTTGTTGCCTTTTTTCGTGTAACGGCCCCAGTCCGGCTTCGGAAGAGACGCCTGGCCGCATCCGTAGATACTGTCTCCGTTGCGCTCCATCCACCGGCCGATTTGATCCAAAATCCGCAGCGATTCCACCGGAATTTCTCCTCTGGCATCCGGTCCGACGTTCAGCAGCAGATTGCCGTTTTTGCTGACGCATTCGACCAGCTTGCGGATGACCGTTCTCGCCGTTTTGTAGGTTTTGTCCGCGGCCGCATAGCCCCAGTTGTTGTTCAGAGTGATGCACGCTTCCCATGGGATGGACTCCCCGTTCTCGTTCACGACGCCGCTAGGCGGAATGATCTGCTCGGGAGAAGCGAAATCCCCGGAATAGAAGCTCGGCTCGCTCGAATAAATCGAACCGCCCTCTTCGCCGCTCGCCTCCAGCCGATTGTCCACGACAATGTGCGGCTGCAGCGAACGGATCATCTGCATCAGCTCGGTCGCGCGCCATTTTTCCCCCTTCATCTCGTCGTAGGAGAAATCGAACCACATAATGTCCAGCTTGCCGTAATCGGTAAGCAGCTCGCGCACCTGGCCGTGCATATATTCCAAGTACGTGCCAAACGTTGCCGGATCGCGCTTGTACGCCTCGTTGTCGCGCATCGGATGGATACGATCGCCATAGGCCGGATAATCGGGATGATACCAGTCGATCAGCGAATAGTAGAGACCGACCTTCAGCCCCTCTGCGCGGAAAGCTTCCAGAAACTCGCGTACGAGATCGCGGCCCGCTTTCGTATGGGTAGACTTGTATTCGGTCAGCTTGCTGTCGAACAGACAGAAGCCGTCGTGATGCTTGGCCGTCAGTACCGCATATTTCATGCCCGCGTCCTTGGCCGCCCTCGCCCAAGCCTTCGGATCGTACTTGTCCGGGTTAAATTCGTCAAAGTAAACCTGGTAATCCTCGTTGCTGATCCGCTCCCCGTTTCTGACCCATTCTCCGCGGGCCGGAATCGCATATAAGCCCCAGTGGATAAACATGCCGAAGCGGTCTTGCAGAAACCATTGCGTTCTTTCTCTGATTTGCTCGCCGTAGGTTGACATCTCTTTGGCCTCCATCCTGATTATCGGATATCCCTAGATTAGCAACCAAATGCTATAATCAACAAGGTTGGCAATTAGCCTTTATGGGGATACGATTAACTACTTCGAGGTGACCGACAAGTGCCGCTTAACGAACGTTCCGTCTATTTGTCCGAGCTGCTTCGCAACCTGAAGGTTCAGCCGATAGACGCTTATTATACGCGCTGTACGTCCCACTGGCGGGAGCTGGACTACGTTCCCGATTACAATAAGCTGTATTATATTTGCGACGGAGAAGGCTGGGTCAAAATCGGTGACGCCGAATATTACCCTAAGCCGGGTCAGATCGTCTTTATGCCCGCGAATGTGAAGCAGTCCTATTCCGTCATAAGCAACAATACCTATGAAAAATATTGGTGTCATTTTACGGCCACGATCGGCGAGTTGGACCTGTTCCAATGGTTCGACGTTCCCCATTGCATCGACGTTCGGCAGCATGACCGGTGGCAAACGCTGCTCGAGGAGTTGGCCGCGCTGCATGCGGACGGCGCCTTCCTCTCCCGAATCCGGGAGAAAGCCGTCATGCTTGAGCTCGTCGCGCTGCTGCTGGCGGAGGCGGGAACGGAAATCCGCGTGCTTCCGGGCCGATCGTCCGACGTGCAGCGGCTCGACCTGATCGAACGGTATATCGAGGAGCAGCTGGCGGAGCCCGTAACGCTGGAACAGTTGGCTAGACACGTCCACCTGCATCCGAACTATCTCGTGCGCTACTTCAACAAACAATTCGGGGTATCCCCGCTAAAATACTTAAACCGCAGAAGAATGCAAAAAGCGAGGGAGCTGCTAAGCTCAACCTCGCTGTCCGTCAAAGAAGTGGCGGAGCGCGTCGGCTACGCCGATACGAACCACTTCGCCAAAGCGTTCCGCCGGGAAAACAGCTGCAGTCCGACGGAGTACCGGCTAAGAAATTCCTGAGTTTGCTCGTTCGCCGAACTGCCGGTCTTGGGGATCGCCGTCTCCTCTATCCTTTTTGCAGCAATCGCATGAGCAGCGTAACGGCTTCGGCTCGACTGACGAAGTCGTTCGGACGCAGCCTGTTGCGATTGTCGCCTACGACGATCTGCGCGTTAATCATCGCTTCATACGATTCTATGCCCCATGGCGGAACGATATCGGCATCGTCGAAAGCTTGAAGCGCGGCACGGCTATCCCCCTTAAACGCTGGATTCGCAAACTTCATGGCGCGATAGAGAACAACGGTCATTTCCGCTCGGGTCATTTTGCGGTTCGGATCGAAGATGCCGTCCGGATATCCTTGCAAAACCCCGATCTCCATCAACCTTCCAATCGCATCGCCAGCCCAGGCCGGCCAATCTTCATAGGCCTGTCGGACCTGCCCCTCATTATTCAATCCGAGTTCCCTTGCAAGCATGACTGCGAGCTCGGCTCTGGTTACGAGCGCCTGAGGACGGAAGGTTCCGTCCGGGTAGCCGGCCACAATCCCTTTCTCCACGGCTAGAGCAATGTCCGAACGCGCCCAGTGACCGGATAAGTCGGTAAAAGATACAGGCTGCTTCGTCCCTGTGTCCGGTTCTTTCGTTCCTGTATCGGGCTCTTTCGTTTCTGTACCGGATTGAGGCGGATTAGAAGCGCCCCCGCCGGAATCGTGCGGCTTCGGATCCGTTCCGGGAGTATTCCCGCCTCCGTTCCCGGGGTTGGGAACGCTTCTCCGCACGACAGCTACGGGAACGGTCGTTTCCCTGCCGCCAAATTGCGCGGTTAACGTTAGATTGCCCGGACTCAAGCCCGTAACGACACCGCCGGGGCCAACGGAGGCGATGGCCGGGTTAGACACGTTATACTGGCTCTGTGCGGTCACATTCTCCGTATCCCCGTTCCAGTAATAAGCGGTTACCGCAGTCGCAACGGTATTCCCTGTCAACGTTTCGTACGCCTCCGCTCCAAACGCGATCCGCGTTACGACGGGAACAAATTCGACCTCCACCGCATTGCCCAGCTGTTCCCCCTCTCTCACGGCCCGGATTGTCGCTTTACCGGCAGTATGCGACGAGATTTGCCCGGAATATCGGCCATAGGTCGCTTCGGTTACGCTGCCGATTTCCCCTAAATCCGTTACGAATGCCACTTCGCCGCCGCTTTGCGTCAAAGCGTTGCCGAACGAATCGTGGAGCGTTAATTCGATTGTCGCCTTATCCAACCCATTGGCCGGAAGCGGTCCGGAGTCTGCTGTCAGCACGGAATTGCCCGCACTGGGGTCACCCGACCGAAAAATTACATTCGTCGTTAAGCCGAAAGAATCCCCATCAAGTTCGACGCCAACCGTGGACACTCCTGTTTCCGTAGAAGTCAATTGCGCCTCGTATTCGCCGAAGCCAAGCTCGGTCACTGCCCCGAGCGTTCCCCGGGTTGCGTTTAGCGACACATTCGGCACGCTTGAGGTCATCGCGTTGCCCCATGCATCCTTGAGCTTCAATGTCAGCTTGAAGCTGCTTGTCCCATCGGCGGTGATCTCCTGACTCGGCGTTGCCGTCAGAGTCGACTTGTCCGCGCTGGGTTCTCCGGACGTTATCTGCAAGTTAAACTTCGCAGCGAATGTTATCCCGTTAACCGTAGCTGTAATCTCACTCGTTCCTACGGCTTCGGAGCGGAATAGCGCGGTATATTTCCCCGAGTCCGTATAGATTGCCGGGCCAATGAAGCCCGTACTTGCTGTCATCTGTACATTGTCGGTGCCGACGGGTAGAGCGTTGCCCTCGTTATCCAATAACTGCAGCGTAATCGGAACCGTTTCTCCCGCCCTTGCGGAAGCGGCTGAATCTGCGGACCACTTCGTTTTCGAGCCTGTGCTCAAAGTGATTTGAGCCAGTTGCTGGATATAGGTAGTCTCGGGCCGGTTGCCGCCAAGTACATTAAACGAATTGCCGCCTACGCTCCAGATGGAGCCGTCGGTCTTGAGAATGCTCGTATGCGCGTTGCCGGCTACGACCGCCGCCACATCGACCACCGGAGCGCCGCTTTCGCTTGCGGTCACTTGGCCGGGCCACGGGTCTGAATTTTCGCTCCAGCTTCTTCCCAACTGATAGGTTGCCGGGTCCGAATTATTGTTGGAGCCCCACGTCCACAATGTTCCGTCATTCTTCACTGCAACGGTATGCAGAAATCCCGCAGCCATATCCTTCACATCGCCGAACGGTAGACCATCCGGCCCGAGAACGGGAACGGCTCTGGTAGACATATTGTAATTGCCCGTTCCGAGCTGCCCGCTGTAGTTGTCTCCCCATGCCCAGAGCGTGTTGTCCGTCTTGAGCGCGCGGGAGTTATACCCTTTCGCCGACAGCAGCTTCACTCCCGACAGCGGGGCGCCGGTTCCGTCAATGACCGTCACCGGATACACTCTATTCGTTTGCGTCCCGTCCCCCAATTGTCCGTTCATGTTCATTCCCCAGGCCAGTACTTCGCCGGATTCGGTTAACGCCAGCGAATGAAGTTGCCCGCCCGCAACGGCTCGAATGCCGCCAAGAGCTACGGATGCGGACGACAGGACTTGAGTCGGCGTCGTCACCTTCGCCGTCTTGGTTCCGATGCCGATCTGACCGAAGCTATTGCCTCCCCAGGCCCACACATAACCGTCTTCGTCGAGCGCCAGGGAGTGCGACTCGCCCGCCGAGATTTGCGTTATTTTCTTATTGTTAAAGCCGGTAATCTTCATCGCCACATTCGTCGCGCCGCTGCGTCCAAGCTGCCCCGAGGAAGTGCCGCCCCAGGAATAAACCGCCCCGTCGCTTGTCAGCGCGATACAATGGCCTGCACCTGCGGATATGGCAATAACGTCCGATAAAGGCTGACCGGTTCCGTCTTTGACTATCGAAGCGTATCCGCGATTGTCCGTCATTCCGACCCCTAACTGCCCTTCGATGTTCCTTCCCCAGGACATGACCGTTCCGTTGCTCATAAGAGCCAGCATGACATAGTTGCCCGCAGCAAGAGCGCGCACCGTAAGGGGAGGCAACGCGCTATCCGCGCTGGCGATCCGGTTATAGCCCGTGAGCTGCCCGGCAAACAGCGCGAACAGCAAAATATAAGCGAGCTTCTTCATTTCACATCCTCCAGTGATGTTAATCTTCCGTCCAGCAGAACTTATAGCCGAAGCCGCGAACCGTCTGAATATACTTGGGCTCGGAAGGGCTGCTTTCCAATTTCTTGCGCAAATAACGAATATGAACGCTTACTGTATTCTCCTCGCCCGTCCCGTCTAGTCCCCAGATGCGATCGTACAGCAAGCTTGCGCTAAATACCTGGTTGGGATGACTCGCCAGAAAAAGCAGCAGTTGACGTTCTTTGGCAGATAAGCTGATCGCCTTGCCCCTAACCGTAACGTCGCAGCCCTGCAAATCGATTGCCAGATCCCGGTTGCGCAATCCGTTCTTGTCATCCGACTGCTTCCAATAGGTATAGCTGCGCAATTGCGTCCGAATGCGAGCCTTCACAACCTCGACGTCGAAGGGCTTCACGATATAATCGTTCGCTCCTCCTTCGAGTCCGGCCACGATATCGCCGCCTTCCTTGCGGCAGGTCACCAGAATAACGGGAATATCCGAGCGGAGCCGAATATCGCCGCACAGTCCCATTCCGTCTCCGTCGGGGAGATTAATGTCCAGCAAAGCCAAATTCGGCATTTCCCGATCTAGCAGCTCGCGCGCTTCTCTGACGCTTCCGGCGGTCGTCACGCGATAGCCGCAGCTCTCCACGCATAGCCGGAGCAGTTCGCGAATATCGCGTTCATCTTCAACGATCATAATGTGCGTGTCCGACATGCCCAGTACCGTCCTCTCCCTATTTATTCCGCTCCCGCTCGACACAATCTCTTAAAATACGTTCGGGTTTGACACGGACGACAGGTATAGCGTAGCGTCGCCAGTTTAAGAGTAGATTAAGAGATTCGATGAATATTTTTCCGGTTGTACAAAAAAGAGACTGCCCCTTACACAGCCTCCTCCTCCTGCTCTGGCCAATCCGTCAGCCGCAGCGGAAAACAAATATAAAACGTGCTCCCGCAGTCGGACGAGCTTTCCAGCCCGATCTCCCCGCGATGCGCGCTCATGATCTCCCGACAGATCGTCAGACCAAGCCCGGTTCCTGCAGCCTCGCTTGTCTTGGCCGACTGTCCCCGATAATACCGTTCGAAAATATGCTCCTGCTCCTCCCGGCCAATCCCGCAACCGCTGTCGCTGATCCGAATGACTAATTTCTCCTGCATCGGTTCCGCATCGTCAATCGTCGCCTCCATCCGGATAACGCCGCCGGGCGGAGTAAACTTGCGGGCGTTCGACAGCACATTGATTACGACTTGCTCCACGCGCATGCGATCGGCGTAGATCGCCGCAATTCGTCCCGAGCGCTCCGACTCTTCCGAAAGAGGCGTCCATTGGAAAACAAAACCCTGCTCCAGCATGTCCAGCTGCACCTTCGAGCACAGACGCGCAAAAAAGTCGGAAAAAGGAAGAAGCTCGAAGTCGAATTTAATATGCTTATTTTCCAGCCTGGCGATTTCCAGCATATCGTCGACCATTCTCTCCATCACTACCGTTTTATCGTGAATCACCTGCAGGTAACGAGGCTCTCCGGGCGGGATCGTGCCGTTAAGCATAAGCTGAACGTATCCTTTAATCGCCGTTATTGGCGTATTTAATTCATGGCTCACCTCGGAGTACATGTTGCTGCGAATATCGTCGATGCGGGCGAGCTTCTCGTTGGCATTCTGCAGCTCCCCGTTCACCTTCTGGAGCGCCGCATTCGTGGAACGGAGCCGAGTCATGTGCAGCAGGCGCATGATAATAATGGTCCCGAGACAGCACAACGCTCCGCCGAAGCCGATAAAGGTCCAGCCGATTTGGGCAAACGCTTGATGCGAGGTCAGCAGCGTTTGCTTCGACGGGAATAGCCCGAACTGCCCGCTCAGCGCTCGACCGAACGCAAGTCCTCCCACGAACAACACATTGCCGACCGCGAATACTTTAATCTCCGCATCCCTTCTCCGCCTAAGCGCACGGATCAGCACGACAATTAAAATCAGCAGCAGCCCTGGCGATATATAATCATAGAAAAGCTGATAGAACAGCAGCTGCGCCCGCTCCCCGAACGTCAACCAGCCCGCTATTGCCGCAATTCCGTAGAGCATGACTGCATATCCGATATTCCGTATCCACTTGCTTCCTTTGGCTGCGACTATCGAATGAGTGACCAGAATTCCGCTGGCATGACCGATATACCAATTCAAATGGATTAAGGATCCCCAAGTCATGAGCGACGCCGGATGAAAAGCATATTGCCAGCTCCCCCACAGAACGGCTAAGTCGATCGCAATACTGGCGAAAAATACGGCAAAATAAACGAATAACGCCTGGCTGCGGTTCAATAAATAGAAAATAAACGAGATCGCGCACAACAGTGCAAGCACGATTGCCCCAGCCCACATCGGCGCCTCCGTCCGCAGCAGCTTAAGGGCCAGTTCGGACGAGCTTCCCGACCACACCTCAAAGCCTTTATCCAGATTGCGATGCGGAGAAATGCGCGCCAGTAGAACCTTATCGCTTGCTTCGGCATCGTAGGCGACCATTTTCCAGGAAATAAATCCCGGAGGCAGGGACTTCTGCGATGAGAAGAGCGGCCTGCCATCCGCAAACAGGGCGATCTGATAAGGCTTGATCACATAAGAATAGACTAGCAGTTGGTTAGCAGAGTCGCTGAGATAAGGCAATCTCGCTTTCAACCACAGCTCCTTGCCCGATTGCGCGCCCGCACGATCGGAGTCAATTGCCGCAAACGGAAGCCATTCTTCGGGGCTCTGCCCTTCCGGAATGTCTCCGTAATAATAGGAGTCCCATACGATTCTCGTCGCGCCGGATCGGCTCTCGGATGCCCCCGCGTGCGCCGGAGTCGCGAACAGAACCGAGCTAACGGTTAATATTGCCACTGCAATCCACACCAGTCGTAAAGCTCCGGGTCTACTCATCGCTCTCCCGCTCTCCTCCGCCGCCAACTACGCGCTTATTCCCTAAGTTTACTCTGTCCCGCTTCATTCACATAGCATTTCGTTTTCCTGCAGGACTTCCGTTTTGGACATACAAGCAAAAACGCCTTCAGCGTCTTAAGACGGAGAACGCGTTTTTATCGGAGACGATTCAGATCAGGTAGCGGAGCGCTTGGCAAACCATTCCCAGATCCGCGCAAACAAGGAAAGGAAACCCGCCGATAGCGATTTCGCTCCGTCTAGGCCGTTTTCGCCGCGGAGTCGGCCTCGGGCCGAAGCACTCGTACCTTTTTCCCCTTGCTCTCGAGTCTGACCACGATTTTATCTAGCGTTTTTGCCGCGGAGTGATCCCATACATGACTGTCGGTCAGGTCGAGACATACGCTCTGCGCCTCGTCGTTAAAGTCGATGCGATCCATCAGCTTATCGCTGGAGACGAAAAACAGCTGGCCCCTAATGCGGTATACCCGCTCCTGCCCGTCCCATTCGTCGCGAATATCCAGCTTCGTGGCCGAACGGTAAGCATAGAGCAGTACGCTAAGCAAGACGCCGACGATAACCCCGATCGCCAGATCATGAGTGACCACGACGATCCCCACAGTGACGACCATAATAAACGTATGCGCGAACGGCTTGCGTCTAATGTCGCGCAAATAGCTCCAATCGAACACTTCAATGCATACCATCAGCATAACTCCGACCAAAGCGGCGATCGGAATCGCGTTCAGCACATCCTTCAACACGAATACGAGCACGAGCAACGATAGCGCCGCGACAAGCGTGGACAGGCGGCCGCGACCGCCGACCTTGACGTTGATCGCGGACTCCGCAACAAGCGCGCAGCCGGCCATTCCCCCGAAAAAGCCCGTCACCGTATTGGCGATCCCCTGTCCTCTCATCTCTTTATCCTTGCTCGTTTTCTCCTCGGTCATCTCGTCGATAATCGTCTGGGTCAGCAGCGTCTCGGAGTAACCGACGACGGCAAGCGAAAATGCGGTAGGCAGCAATATCCACAGCGTCTCCCAGGTAAACGGAATAGCGGGAATATGCAGAAACGGGAGCATCGGCTCGATCGTCGCAATGTCCCCGACCGTGCCCAGCCCCATCTGGCCGACGAAGACGACAAGCGTCATTGCGCTTACGGCGACGAGCGGCGACGGGATGGCTTTGGTCAGCTTCGGGAACAGATAGATGATCGCCAGCGTCGCCCCGACCATCGCGTACATCGGCCAGGACTGTCCGTCAAAATAGCGTAATTGAGATATAAATAGCAAAATGGCCAGCGAATTAATGAACCCGGTTACGACGGAATGAGGAACAAAGCTCATCCATCTCCCCATCTTCAACGCGCCCATCGCGAATTGAATTATGCCTGTCAGAATCGTCGCCGCGAACAAATATTCCACGCCGTGGCGGGCCACCAGCGCCGTCATCAGCACGGACATGGAGCCTGCCGTGGACGAAACCATTCCCGGGCGGCCGCCGAAAAACGAGATCAGCACGAGAATGCAGATGGTAGAGTAGATGCTGATCATCGGGTTAACGCCGGCGATGAACGCAAACGCCAGCGAATCGGGAATCAGTGCCAGCACGGTCGTAATTCCGGCCAATACGTCCGCTCTTATGTTGGAAAACCAGGTTGTTTGTAATCGGTGTAACATGCTCGCTCTCGTTCTCCTTTTCTTGCTGCGCTACAACACACCTTGTAGATGATACACCTAAGCTCTCGATACGTCTATCGGAAACTTCCCGAAAATAGGCTGCCAGAGGCAGCCCCAAGAAAAACAAGGAACGCGGCAATGCCGGCTCCTTGTTTGAACTGCTATATTCTACATAATGGAACGAATGAGGTACGTCCGCCCCGGCTCGGTAGCAAACCGGATTCCTCCTCGTTCGGAGCGTTGGTTGGCGACTTCCTCCCCGTCCAACGTGACGATCAACCCTTCCGCGTCCGCGATTTCGCAATCCCGTCCCTGCAAGGATCGGACTTCCGCCTCCTCCAGGCAGCCTTTCCGCCAGCGAATGTCCACTTCGAATCCGCCGCGAGCCCGCAGTCCTTCCACGCTGCCGCTGGGCCAAATGTCGGGAAGCGCCGGAAGCAGCTCCAGCACGTTCCGGTGCGATTGCAGTAGCATTTCGACGATGCCGGACGTCGCGGCAAAATTGCCGTCGATCTGGAACGGCGGATGCGCGTCGAACAGGTTCGGATACAGCCCGCCGCGGGAGTAATTCTCGCCCTCTTCCGAAAGCCGCATCAAGTTCGTCAGCAGGTCGTAGCTTTGGCTGCCGTCGCGGAAGCGCGCCCACAGCCCAACCTTCCAGCCGAGACTCCAGCCTGTGCCCTCGTTGCCGCGCAGCTCCAGCGAACGGCGCGCGGCGGCGAACAGCTCCGGCGTATCCCGCTCCGTCAGCTGCCTGCCCGGATACACGCCGAACAGATGCGAAACGTGGCGATGCTGCGGGTCCTCGTCTGCGAAATCCTCGAACCATTCCTGCAGCCGCCCGTCCCGTCCGACCTGAAGCGGATACAGCTTCGCTCTGGCGGCGCGAAGCTCCTCCGCAAACCGTTCGTCCGCTCCCAGCGCATCGGCCGCTTCTATGCAATTCGTGAACAGGTCCCAGATGAGCGACATGTCCATCGTCGACGCTTGGCTTATGGCGGCCAGCTTGCCGTCATAGCGAAACTTATGCTCCGGCGAAGTCGACGGACTGGTGAACAGACGGCCGTTCTCGTCCTCCTCAAGGAAATCGAGGCAGAACTGCGCCGCTTCCTTCATCGTCGGATACGCCGTACCCCGCAAGTAATTTACATCTCCGCCGAAGGCGTAATGCTCCCACAGATGCTGCGCCAGCCAGACGCCGCCCATCGGCCAGATCGCCCAAGAGGCGTCGCCCGCCCCCCGTCCTCCTGCGGGTGCCGAGTGCCCCCACAGGTCGACGTTGTGATGCGCGACCCAGCCTCCGCAGCCATAATGAACCTTCGCGGTTGTACGTCCAGTCTGCGCCACTCTGCCGATCAACGAAATAAGCGGCTCGTGGCACTCCGACAGATTGGCCGTCTCCGCAGGCCAATAGTTCATCTGCGTATTGATATTGACCGTGTAGTTGCTGCTCCACGGCGGACGGGTCAGATCGTTCCATATACCCTGCAAATTCAACGCTTGAGTGCCTGGGCGGGAGCCGGAGATCATTAAGTACCGGCCATATTGGAACAGCAGCTCGACGAGATTGGGATCGGAGGAACCGAAGTCGGAAATCCGCCGGTTGGTCGACATCCCTTCGGGCGAGACGCGTTCGCCGAGCTTCAGCTTGACTCTTCCGTACAGAGCGCGGTAGTCGGCGATATGATCGTCCCTAAGCGCAGCATACGTTTTGCCCGTCGCTACGTCCAGGTGCTTCCCCGCCTCCGTCGCCGCGTCCGGAATTCCACTAAAGGTTGTGGCGGCGGCAAAGATAAACGTGGCGCTGCGCGCGCCGACGACATGCAGGCCGTCTCCGTCCGCGCGCACGCTCCCGCCTTCCGCCGAGACGTGCAGAACGCCCGCGAAGCGAATCGCCTGGGAGGTCTCGGCGTCGCCGTAGACAATCGGATTCGGAGTATCGCGATAGTTGGGGGAGACATGCTCCGGAGCGATGCCGCGTATAACGAGCCGCCCGTCCTCGATCGAGGTCGCATGACGCAGCGGACTGTCCAGGCGCGCATGAACCTCAAGCGCTCCCGGCTCGTCGGCCTCCAGCCGCACAACGAGCACCCGGTCAGGATGCGAGACAAACAGCTCCCGGCTGTAGCACACTCCCCCAATCTCGTAATTGACCCGCGACAGCGCGTCGTCCAGATCAAGGGAACGTCGATACGAGCGATGCGCGTCCCCGTGGCCGAATGTAAGCAGCAGGTTTCCGAACGGCAAATACGATTGCGAATAATCGCCCATCATTTCCTTGCTCTTCAGATCGGCCTCCTCGTAGCGGCCTTCCCGCACCAGCTTGCGAACCTCCGGCAGAACCTCGACCCCTTGCGCGTTGTTGCCGTCCTTAGCCGGAGTGCCCGACCATAGCGTATCCTCGTTCAGTCCGATTCGATCGCGTTCGACGCCTCCGAAATGCATCGCTCCGATTCGGCCGTTGCCCAGCGGCAACGCCTCCGTCCACCTGAAAGCCGGTTTGTCGTACTGCAGCTTCACCTGCTTCTCCCCCTGCACTCGTTTTTACGAATTGTGCCGTTTCGTTACTCGTCTTCCTTAAATACCGGCTTAATCAACAGATCGAACGCAAACTCCCGTTCGTCGAAGCGGTATTTTTCCGCCAGCTGCGGACCGCATGAATTCGAACCGACGCCGCTCATCCGGTAGTCGAGATGAACGATCGTCTGATCGCTCTTGCGCAGCAGATGGGCATGGGTAGCGCGGGTCAGCTCCTCTGCCGAATAGTGGGACGCTCCGAACGAGAACGGACTGCCGCTCTCGAAACGAAGCCCCATTCCCAGCTCGTTGGACACGATCGCCCATTCCGTATCGTATCTCGCCCCGTTCTCCTGCGGATAGATATACGGTTCGAACATCTCGTCCACCGTCTGCAAATACCGGCCCTTCTTCACGCTGCGACGCTTGTCGACGTAGCTCTCGTGCGGCCCGAAGCCGAAGTATTCGACTTCCTCGTTGCCCTGCGGCATCGTCAACTGCAGTCCGAAACGCGGCAAATACGGAAGCCCTTCGCGAACGTTCGCCTGCACGGCCAACGCGATCTGCCCGGCCCCGTCGATCGTCCATCTCGCCTCTCCGTTCAGCAGAGGACGACGAATGTAGCCGCCAAGCGAGAAACGCACCTCGATCTCGACCTTTCCTTCGTCGCGCTGCCGCCATTCGCACGCATACACCTTCATCTCCGCGCGGTCATAGCCTTCGTCGAACCATTGCCGCTTGATGTGCATATCGTTATCGGTCGGCGCTCTCCAGATCGCGAAGCTCGTCGGAGCTGCCAGCATTTCCACTCCATGCTTCTTCAAGCTGTTGAACGCGCCTGCGGTCAGATCGAACGCATAGCGGAAATTTCTGCCCGTAAGCATAAGCTCCGAGCCGGATTCACGCGCCTGAATCGACGATGCGGCCGCATCCATGGAAGCCGCTCTTGCAGATGCGCTCCCTAGCTCGAACTGAGCGAAGGCCAACTCGTAGCCCGCTTCCGCCCACGGCGTCTCCTCCTTCGCTCGCACCGAGAACGTCAGTTGACGAGCGGACGAGGAAGCCTGGCCGAGATCCGGCTTAAGGAGCTGGGCCTGCTGCGGAGCGGCATCGAGCTGCCAGATCGTGCCTTGACGAACGATCTTCCCGTCCTCCTCCAGCTTCCACTGAACGTATGTCCGCGACAGATCGGTAAAATCGTACAGATTGCGGATTTCGTACTGCCCTTCTTCTGCATCGGACTTGGCGATCGCGACCGGGGCGATCACCTGTTTAAGCTCCAGCAAGCCGGTATGCGGTTTCCGATCCGGCGTAACGAGCCCGTCGATACAGAAGTTGCCGTCGTTCGGCATGTCGCCGAAATCGCCTCCGTAAGCGAAGTAAGCGACGCCTTCGGGCGTCTCTGTCGCGATACCGTGATCGGTCCATTCCCAGACGCAGCCGCCCATCAGCTTCGGATAGCGATAGATGATTTCCCAATAATCATGCAGATCGCCGGGGCCGTTGCCCATCGCATGGCTGTATTCGCACAGGAACAACGGCTTGCGGTTGTCCGGATTTTGCGCGTAGGCTTCGATGTCGGCCGGAGAAGCGTACATCCGGCTCTCTACGTCCAAACTTTCCGTATCCGTGCTGCCCTTGTTGATCGGAGCGCCTCCCTCGTTGTGAACGAGACGGGAATCGTCGCGGGCCTTCGTCCATTGCTGCATCGCGATATGATTGTCGCCGTAGCCCGATTCGTTGCCCATCGACCAAATGATGACGGACGGATGATTTTTGTCCCGTTCGACCATCCGCACCGCGCGATCCAAGAAGGCGTCGCGCCAGTCGGGATCGTTCGTCAGCCGGTGAATTTCGCCCTCAATGGCGTTATCGGCGCTGCCGATGCCATGGCACTCCAAATCCGCCTCGTCGATGACGTAGAAACCGAATTCGTCGCACAGGTCGAGAAAACGCGGATCGTTCGGATAGTGAGACGTGCGAATCGTGTTGACGTTGTGGCGCTTCATCAGCTTCAGATCGCGGATCATATGGTTCAGCGGAATCGTCTGGCCCAGCGAAGGGTGCGAGTCGTGCCGATTGACCCCTTTCAGCTTGACCGCTTTCCCATTAATGCGGAATACCCCGCCCTCGACGTCCACCTTGCGGAACCCTACCGGAAAATAAAACGTTTCGTCGCCGGCCTGCACATACAGGCGATAAAGATATGGATTTTCTGCGTTCCACAGCTGGGGACGGTCTAGGGTCAAGCGAATCGTCGCCGCATTGGACACGTCCGACTCCCCGGAGGCGATCTGTGCGCCTTCCGCATTCGTCAAAATAGCGGACACCCGAACGTCGCCAACCGCTTCCACTTCGACGTTCAGCACGGCCGCACCGAAATCTTCCGACAACTCCTGCTTTAGAAACACATCGCGCACATGCGCCTGATCTCTGGCCAGCAAGTAGACATCCCGAAAAATGCCGGAGTAACGCCAAGCGTCCTGGTCCTCAAGATACGTCCCGTCGCACCATTTCAGCACCATAACCGCAATCCGGTTCGTTCCGCTTCTTAGGCCCGTCAGCCGGAACTCGGCAGGAACGCGGCTGCCCTGGCTGTAGCCGACAAAACTGCCGTTGAGCCACACGTAGAAGCAGGAGTTGACGCCCTCGAACACGATATATTTTTCCTTGTCCGTCCAATCGTCCGCCAGCTCGAACTCTCTTGCGTACAATCCGGCCGGATTGCGGTCCGGGACGTACGGCGGGTCGCACGGAATCGGATAATTGACATTTGTATAATGAAGCTGGTCGTAACCGTTCACCTGCCAGCAGGACGGAACAAGCAGTTCATCCCACTCCGAGCGGTCGGCGTTCTCTTCATAGAAATCTTGCGGAACGTCCTGGACGCTGTCGTAGTACCGAAACTTCCAGCTTCCGTTCAGGGTGCCGTAATAGGGAGAGCGGCTCCGCTTGCCCGATGCCGCGGAGCTCCGGTCGGCATAGGGAATGCCGTTCGCTCTGGCCGGCTCGCGATTGACCTGCAGGATGGAGAGATCCTCCCAATATTTCGCAATAGAGATCATCTGTTTAATCGTCCTCCCGATTTCTTCGATAGATTCGATAGCGTGCATAGTTCCATTATAGATTGTGCTATACTGGATCATACAACCCTCGGAAGGGACACATTCTCGTACAAAATGGACATTTTTAAGAGGAGGCGGGAGGAATGAAGCTGGGGCTGCGCTCCAACTTTTCACCGGAGGAGCACCCTGTTCCGTTCACCGTCTACACAGTCGGGATGGAACAGCAGGGCGTGCTTAGCCGTATGGAGGGATTTTCCGCCCACCAGCTGCTGATCACGGTGTCGGGCAGGGGGCGAGCGCACCTGCTTGGACAGAACAAATGGGACATCCTTGAAGAAAATACCGTGCTGTATGTCCCCGCCGGCTTTCCGAACGAATACATGCCGGTCGTCGAAGGAGACTGGCTGCTCGCCTTCGTCTCCTTTCATGGCTCGGAAGTCGCCTTGGCTTCGTGGGGATTCGGCGATGCCTCCTCCGTCCTATCTGTCCGTTCCGCAGATCGTCTGCTAAAGCTGCTGAAGAGCATTTGGCTTCACTCCGGCTCCGATTACGACGCTTGGGCAGCCTCGGAGCAGCTCTTCGCCCTGCTGACGGAGCTCCGCAAGCAAAGCTGCGAGGACCGGAGCCCGCCGGAGCTGCTGCGGCCGCTTCCCGAAGCTTCGCGCTCCCCGACCGCGCTCAAAGCGGCGAAGTTTCTGCAGGATTACATGCATCGGGACATCAGCATTTCTCATCTGGCCGAGCAGGTCGGCTATTCGCAGAAGCAGCTGACGCGGCTGTTCCTGCAGACGTTCCAGACGACGCCGCTGCAGTATTTGCGCCGCGTCCGGCTTAAAGCGGGACAACTGCTGCTGGAGACGGGCGAAAGCATGTCAATCAGCCAGATCGCGCTTCGCGTCGGCATGGAGCCGACCTACTTTACCCGCGAGTTCCGCCGCGTATACGGCGTCGTTCCCGGCAAGTACAGGCTTCAGTACGGGCGGGAAGCGGCGGCTCAAGCGGAGACGGACGCGTAGTGAATTAATGGGGACTGATCGTTCTTGCGATTAGGCCGAGTTGGGGCGAGCCGGGTTGGGGTAGAGTGGAGTGGGGTAGGCCGTTTGTCGTCGCACACGCCAACTTTAGGTGAAATTTCATGCAAAATTCGGCCCTCTTCATCTATTTAAGGTCAACTCGAACTTGTACGATTCATCGTACAAATCCGCCGTTTTGCCCCTTCCAACGCCGTATTTTGTACGAGAAACCACACAAAATGGACGCAGCGCCCCACAAAATTGCGGCATCTGTACGATTCATCGTACAAAATTCACATATTCCACACTTTAGACTTTCTGAATCGCCAATAAGAAAATGACGCCTTGAGCTGCTGCTCTTGGCGTCTCTTTATAGGTGTCACATTTTTACGAAAACAAGATAACAAAGCCTACTGAAATAACCTTCTTTAAGCCGCACAAAATCAAGACTTCGTATTCCTGCGTTTCAGATGGTTCTGATAGGACGCGTCCAGCAGCCGCTTCATGCCTTCCTCGAATTCGGCGTCGGAAGCGGCTTTGTCGATCTTGGCGTCGGGAAAACGAATGTCCTTGATCTCCCAGTTGTTCGTAGCCAGATTATGCTTGAAGCCTTGGGCGAGTAGATATTTCCGTCTGCCGTCCTTGTACTCCGGCGCAACCGGCTCGCGCTTCGTCGGCGCCGGCGCTTCCTCCGGCTCCTCCTCGATCGGCTTCGGAGCCGGCTTAATGCCGCGCGCCGCATCCGCCTTCAGCTTCTCGTGCTCGGCCAGCGACATCGGGCGCTCCTGCTTCCTTCCTTTCAGCCAATCCAGATCGTACCGCATTTTCGTATTGATGACGTAAAAGTCTTTGCCTTTGATTTTCTCCTTCGGAATCTCGTCGTACAGCTCCTTGCGCTTCTTGAAGCCTTCGACGACGCGCCGAATCTGCTCCTTCTCCACGTCGATCGGAACGACCTCGTTCCCCGGCATGTAGACGTCGCACATCACCTGCTTAAATAAAAAGTCCCCCAGCTCGGTATCGTAATAGCTAGTGAACGTAACTGCAATTTCCTTCTTGTTGATTGTAACCTTGTGATTCAAAGATGGTCCTCCTCATAATTTCGGCTCTTTTATCTATTATAGCCAACAGAAAACGAAAGAGCAGCAGCAAATTCATAGAAAACGCTTGCCAAAAGGATGGGAGACTATGTAGAATCAACAAGGAAATTCACGAATGAACAGACGACTATTGGAGGAAACACATTATGAAACGCGAAATCGGGGTTCATGAGCGCCCCCCACTCGGGCAAAGCGTTACGCTGAGCTTGCAGCATTTGTTTGCAATGTTCGGCTCCACCGTGCTTGTCCCGAATCTCCTCGGCGTAGATCCCGCAGTCTGCCTGCTGATGAACGGTATCGGCACGCTGCTGTATCTGTGGATCTGCCAAGGCAAAATTCCCGCCTATCTCGGCTCCAGCTTCGCCTTCATCTCTCCGGCAGGCGCCGTTATCGGCATGTATGCCTCCGAGGGCGACGGCTATGCGGCTGCGCTGGGCGGCTTTATCATCGCAGGCGTAGTGTTCACCTTGGTTGCGATTTTGATTCAATACGCCGGAACCGGCTGGATCAGCGTCGTGTTCCCTCCCGCGGCCATGGGCGCAATCGTTGCCGTTATCGGTCTTGAGCTGATCCCGGTCGCCGCTCAAATGGCGGGATGGATCGCTCCTGCCGGCGATGCCGAATGGAGTATGGACGCAAACACGGTCATCATTTCAGTAGCGACTATGCTGGTCACGATTTTAGGCAACATACTGTTCCGCGGCTTCATGCGGATCATTCCGATTCTGATCGGCATCGTGTTCGGCTACGTGCTTGCCTACGCGATGGGCGAGATCAAATTCGGCTTCCTGGACGAAGCGAGCTGGCTCGACTCTCCGACGTTCACGACTCCCGTGTTCCATTGGACGGCCATTCTGACTATCGTGCCTGCGGCGCTTGTCGTCGTAGTCGAGCACGTCGGACACTTGATCGTCACCAGCAACATCGTGAACAAGGATTTGTCCAAAGACCCGGGTCTGCACCGCTCGATGCTTGGCAACGGGCTCTCGACGATGCTGTCCGGATTTGTCGGAGCGACGCCGAACACCACCTACGGGGAAAACATCGGCGTGCTCGCGATGACGCGCGTATACTCCACATTCGTCATCGGAGGAGCTGCGATCATTGCCATCTTGCTCAGCTTCCTCGGCAAATTTTCGTCTCTGATCGCCCACATTCCGGTAGCGGTCATGGGCGGCATCTCGCTGCTGCTGTTCGGAATCATCGCGGCGTCCGGCTTGCGGATGCTCGTCGAATCGAAGGTCGACTACAGCAAGCCGACCAACCTGTTCCTGACCACGATCGTACTCGTCGTCGGTCTGAGCGGACTCAAGATCAAGTCGGGAGACTTCGAGCTGACCGGCATGGCGCTTGCGACGGTCGTCGCTATCGTGTTCAGCCTGTTGTTCAAGCTGTTCGAGATCTCCAAGCTGTCCAACGAAAACGAAGATGCGGTCGACACCGCGAAGCATTAAGCGAATCGGATTCTGCACGCCGGAGGGAGCTTTCAGCCCTCCGGCGTTTTTTTTGCGGCTGCCCAATCTGTGGATTTCAGTTAGAATTCTGTAGGCGAATTATGGTAATGTAGGAGTGACAGCATTATCCGTATTGTGCCACTTTACGAGCTTATTCGCATCTGCAGGGAGGAAATCTTTGTGAAACTGGACAACATCACCGTGCTAGATTTCGAGACGAGCGGTTTGGACCCAGCACGCGACCGCGTTATCGAGATGGCGGCCATCCGCTGCTACGGCGGAGAGATCGTCAGCCAATTCCAGACACTGGTCCGCTTCGAAGGAGCGCTGGCGCCGAAAATTACCGAGATCACCGGCCTTACGTCCGCCGATCTCGTTCACGGAATGGACGAAGAAACCGCCTTCCGCATCCTGAACCGGATTATCGGAGACAGCATTATCGTCGCCCATAACGCCCTGTTCGACCTCGGATTTCTGCATCACGCGCTGATGAGATTCGCCAAGCGGTCGTTCAATAACGATTTTCTCGATACGCTGACGATCGCCAGAGAACGGCATACATACCCTCATAATCTTAAAGACATGTGCGACCGCTACGGCATCGTACTGGAAGGCGCGCACCGTTCGCTCAACGATATCATCGCCTGCTGGAAGCTGCTGGAGAAAATGAATGAAGAGAAAAGCGTAGAACCGTCTCTGAATACACTTGGGTACATGACGAAGTACGGCGTGCCCAAGTGGAGTCCCCTGCAAGCGAATCTCGTACCGGTCGAGATCAAGTACGCTTAACGAAAACAAGCATCCGGAGGATACGGTCGCCCGAATCCTCCGGATGCTTTTCTTACGCAACGCTAATTTTACGTCGATACCGTAGTCGTGGAAGTCGGCACGAAAACGACGGTCTCCAGCACCACCGGCGTATCGCTCAAGATCGAATCTCCTCCGGCTGGCACGGCGATCGCCAGCGATCCTACTCCCGTCGCACCGGGCGTGTAGGTGCTGATGCCTTCCATCTGCAGAATGCCGTTTACGTAGATGTTGAAATAACTGTTATTCGCGTTAAGAGCGGGCAGACTCGCGACCGCCGCGCCCGTATCGTCGAAGAAGCTCGCCGCGTCGATCGTTAAGGTTGCGCCGGCTGCGGTAACTGCGGTCGTCACATAGAAATACCTCGTCGACGCAGGATCTACGGTCGTCGTAGTCGTTGCGCTCACCGCCAGCTTCATCAGTTGCAATGCCATGGATCATTCCTCCTCGCTACGTGCTGGACATGCTCTATCCGTTCCTCATATTCTATTCAAAAGAACCCTCGGCGATCGGGCGATTACGATGGTCGAAATCCTATTTTAGGATACTTTGGCGATAAACCCGACAGACTCCAAAATAATCGGCGTACCCGCCAGTATCTTCTGTCCCGTGGACGCGACGGAAACCGATCGGGAATCTACGCGAAAAAGCTGGCCTTCCTGCAGAAGTCCGTTAACGTAGAGATTGAAGTATCCTTCCTGATGATGATCGGGGAACGATTCCGCCGGTTCGCCGCGGTCATCGACGAACCGAGTTGCGGGTATGACCAGCTCTTCCGTCAAGGGAATGTCGTCCGCGGGCAAATAAAAATAGCGTTGGACGATTGGACGAACGCTCACGGTTGGAAGACGCGACTGATCGGCGCCGCTCGTCGGCACTACGGCCGGCGGAACCGCTCTCCTCCGGCTCAAGCTCTTCCGTTTCCTAAGCGGACGTCGTTTCTTTTTCGCGCGCCCGCGTTTGGACGAGCGTCTGCACAACCGTTTCGTCCGGCAGGAGCATTTTATCCCCGAGCGCCTCCGTCCCCCAGCTATGGCCATTTCCCCACTCCCTTGCTGCAAAAAATCCTCTATTGTCTATAGTACGCAGACGTCTCCTGCCGGAATAGACCATCAACTATAAAGCGAAAAAAAGAGAACCCCCTGAAGAGATTCTCTTCTTTCTGCCCAAAAGTAGGCGTTGGGATTCTCGGCTATTCGGTCCGTATCCCCGCAAAGCGCCTCGTTTCGTTATCGGATTTCACCGATGAAAGCCAGGTCGAATCGAGTCCCCGTACAACCTTCCCGGTTTCCGTGAACGACTTCGACCTCGCAACGATGAGGGCCGTCCGGCAGTTCGTCGGCGATCAGAAACAATCTGTACCAGCCCCGATCGGGACACCAATTCGGCCGGTCGCGGCCGCTCGGCTGCCACTCCCCTCCGTCCACGCGATAGCGGAATTCGGAGGAGGTTTTGCCGAAATCGAAAGCCATCGCGAGCCCACGGCCGGTAAAAGCGAATTCCAGCTTCGCCCCGACGGCTGAGGTCGTTAGAAGCTGATCGATCCAGCATGAGTTCGAAGAGCGGCGAATCGTCCAGGGGCCCGAGCCTTGAACTTCGTCGAAAGAGAGTCGCTCTACTGTCTCCCATGCAAGGGGCTCCAGCGGAGCCGGCAGCGGAGAGCTCCCGGAAGACTTGGAGACTTCGATAGATAATTCCTTTTCCAAATAGCGAATTACGCTTTGGGCGTATGATAAGCTTCCTCGTTGGGTCGGGTGCAGCCCGTCCGGAAGCCACTCCTCCCACTTCATAAATCCTCTGCGAACTTCGTCGAAGGCATGCAGTCCCATCCATACGCTGCCGATTCCGTAATGCTCCGCGATCCTTTCGAATTCCGCGATCGAATCGGGAACCCGGCCGGCTGCCATATCCTCGTACATCTCCTGAAGGTACGTATAGACGAGGACAACCTCGATTCCTTCGGAGAGTAGACGGCGAATAAGACCTTCCCGGGATCGCGCCCTCTTGGAATTAGGTTCGAAATAGTCGTTCACTGCGTATTCGACAAAAACAAGATCGCATCCCCTATCCAGAATATCCCTCTTAGCGCGGAAGACGGCCAAATCGCTTCCCGTTGCGCCAATGCCCGCGTTCTCAACCTTGAACCGGACATCCGCATATGCGTCGACCAGCCATGCGACGACGGCTTCCGGCCAGTTGTGACCCGGCGCCGCATCGGTAATCGAGCCGCCCAAGAAACCTAATGTTACGTTGCCGCTTTGCAATTTTTCCTTGAAGATAGATAAAGGTTTTCGATGGCGTATAACGGTTTGCACGGATTTTCCTCCTTTTTTTCCCTCTATTAAGAGATTACTTATCTTTCTCGTTTCTAGCAATATTAATAGTCGGATAGGCAGGAATTCGACCCGTTTACCGATACTCCTGAATCAGCTGCAGAAAGGCCAGCCCGTATTTCTCGTACTTGGCGGCGCCGACGCCTTTTACGCTGCGCATCTCGCGTTCGGACTCCGGCATCGCCTCGCACATCTCCCGCAGCGTCGCGTCATGGAAGATGACGAACGGCGGCAGCCCCTCGGAATCGGCGATCTGCTTGCGCAGCTGGCGTAGGGCGTTAAACAGCTCCACGTTCGCGACCGGAGCGGACGACCCGCTTCCGCGCGAGCGGCTGCGCGAAGCCGGAGGCGTATCCGGTTCGACTTTCTGATAGACGAGCTCTTCGCCGCGCATCACGGCAAGCACAGGCTCCATCAGCTGCACGACCGGATAAGCCGTATCCGACATACGCAAGTAGCCGTCGGCCACAAGCGCGTGGATGAGCTGCACAAGCGGCTTCTCGGCCATATGCTTCAGACGGCCGTAAGACCGGAGCCGATCGAAGTTGAATTGCTTAATCTTCGCGTCGTTCGCGCCTCGAAGCACTTTCGCCGTCAAAGTCACCCCGAAGCGCTGCTTCATCTCGGAGATGCAGGCGAATATAAACTTGGCTTCCTCGGTCACGTCCTTGCTCTCGCGCGTATCCGTGCAATTGCCGCACGTGCCGCAGGCTTGTCCGTTTTCCTCGCCGAAATAGCGCACGATCGCCAGCTGCAGGCAGTCGCCGGTATGCGAATATTGGACCATATCGTTAAGCAGACGGTAATCGTTGCGCTTGCGCTCCTCATCGGCCTCGCTCTGCTCGATAAAAAACTTCTGCGTCACGACGTCCTGCGCCGAGAACAGCAGCACACACTCGCCCGGATCCCCATCCCTTCCGGCGCGACCGGCTTCCTGATAGTAAGCTTCGAGATTTTTCGGCATATTGTTGTGAATGACATAGCGAACGTTGGACTTGTCGATGCCCATGCCGAAAGCGTTCGTCGCGACGATAATTTGCAGGTCGTCCCGCTGGAAAGCCTCCTGCGTCTCGGCGCGCTCCTCCTCGCTTAAACCCGCGTGATATTTGCCGACGGGAACGCCAAGGCCGCGCACGAAAGAATAGACGCTCTCCACCTCGCGGCGCGTGGAAGCATAGATAATGCCCGCCTGATCCGAATGCTCTCTAATATATCTTTCTACGAAATCCCGTTTGTCTGCGCCGCGAACGACCGACATGGCCAGATTGCTTCGCGCATAACCGGTCGTTACCCGCGAAGGATCGCGCAGCTTCAGCCGTTCCACAATGTCGTCCTTAACGACGTCCGTCGCAGTCGCTGTGAACGCGGCCATGACCGGCCGCGGTTCAATGTCCTGCAGCAGCCGGACGATCGTCATGTAGCTCGGGCGAAAATCATGCCCCCATTGCGAGACGCAGTGCGCCTCGTCCACCGCGATCAGCGGCACTTCGAGACGGCGAATCATCGCGCGGAACTGCTCCGATTCGAGCCTTTCCGGCGCGATATAGAGCAGCTTGTAATGGCCTGCGGCCACGTCTCTCATTCTCTTGCTTGTTTCCGAAGCGGAGAGAGAGCTGTTGATATAGGTCGCCTCGATGCCCGCCGCGTTCAGCGAGTCCACCTGATCCTTCATCAACGAGATCAGCGGAGAGACAACCAGCGTTACGCCGTCCAGCAGCAGCGCCGGAATCTGATAGCAGATCGACTTGCCCGCTCCCGTCGGCATAATGCCGAGCACGTCGCGGCCGTCCAAAATCGCTTCGATCAGCCTCTCCTGTCCGGAGCGGAACCGGTCGTACCCGTAATAGGTTTTGAGCGCATCCAATGCGGCTTGGTTCATCTTGCTTCCTCCGTTCCGGGAAGCCAAGGAGAAGGCTTTCCCGTCCAATAAACATGCAGAACATGCAAAGCACGCGTACATACGGTGTAAAGCAGCTTGCGATCCTTCTCTTGTCCGTAGCGCTTCGAAGAAGCGTCCCAGACGAGCACGGCATCAAACTCGATCCCTTTGGCCAGATAAGAAGGCAGCACCGATACGCCATTCGGCAGCTCGGCCGAGCCACCCGTCACCAGCGCCAGAGGCACGTCGTCCGCCAGCAGCTCCTTAAGCAGCGCTTCGGCATCGGCGGCCTCGCTTGCCGTCTTCGTGATAACGCCGATCGTCCCGCTGCCTCTTGCCAGCAGCGCTCCGATATCCGCCGACGCGCGATCGCCAAGCTCTCCGGCATCGGCGCAGGCGATCAAGCGCGGCGACTCTCCGCTGCGATGGAAAGGCGAAATGTTCGCCGCATCCTCCGGCGTCAAAATACCTTTCGTAAAATCGACGATTTGCTCGGTCGAACGGTAGCTCGTCGTCAGCCGCAATACCGATGTCACTTCGGGAGCCATCAGTCTCGTCCAACCGCCGAAGCCGCCGCTATCCTGTGATTGCACATAGATCGCCTGGTTGAAGTCGCCCAGCACGGTCATCCGCGCCCGCGGATACCGACGGCGCAGGAAGGCCGCCTGAAACGGGGAATAGTCCTGCGCTTCGTCGACGAATACGTGCTGAATGTCGCCCTCAACGCGGCGGAAGCCTTCCAGCGCTTCCGATACGTACATAAGCGGCGTTGCGTCCTCGTGATCGAGCCGCTTGCGCCCGATCGTCTCTTCGACGCGCAGGCTCATCCAATCCCAGCCTTGCGGCAGCTTGCCATCCGGGGCGCATGCGGCAAATACGGGCCGGCTCTCGAACAGCACGGAGTAGGTCTCGACCGCGTCGATGAACCGGTAGGAGCGAACCGCCTTGACGATCGGAGCGATCGCCGTCTCGGCGACTTGCCGCTTCAGTCTCAGACTCATCTGCTCTTCGTCGTCGAACACCTCGTCATGGAAACCGCCGCTGCGCCGGACGTCGACGTACGCTCGCTGAATATCCTCCTGATCGACCAGCTCGGCCGCTTCCTCCAGCCATTTCTCGCCCATCTGCGATTCCACCCACGCCTTCAGACGCTGCAGCAGCCAGCGCTTCGTCGTCGCCGCGCGCGTGGCAAAGCCGTCCGACGCTTCAATGGCGTAGAACTGTTCGGCGATCTCCTCGGACGAGGCGACCGTCATATCCCGGAACCGCAGCGTACGGAACTTGATTCCTTCCCGCTCCAGCCGCTTCAAGTAATTTTCCACCGTAACGAAAAAATGCTCCGAGCCCTTGTACTTCACCGCACGCTCGCGGGCTTCTCCTTCGGCGGTTCCATCCAGCTCAGCCAGCGCCTCCGTCTGAGCAAACAGATCCTCGACCTCGAACCGGCGCCCCAGCCGGGCTTCGATCAGTTCGCGGAACGTCATCTGACGCATGTTCGCTTCTCCCAGATCGGGCAGCACGTGCGAGATGTATCCTTTAAATACGGGATTCGGGGAAAACAAGATGATCTGATCCGGCGTCAACGCATCGCGAAACCGGTATAGCAGATAGGCGATCCGCTGCAGCGCGGCGGACGTCTTGCCGCTTCCCGCCGCTCCTTGCACGACGAGCAGCTTATGTCTCTCATCGCGAATAATGCCGTTCTGCTCCTTCTGGATCGTCGCCACGATGCTTTTCATCGCCGTATCCGAGCCTTCAGACAGCACTGCCTGTAAAATCTCGTCCCCGACCGTCTCCGACGTATCGAACATATGCTTCATCAGGCCGCCGCGAATGACGAACTGACGCTTCAGCTCCAGCTCCCCTTCAATTTGCCCGTCAGGCACCCGATAGGCGGCTGGCCCCGGCTCATGATCGTAGAACAGGCTGGACACCGGAGCGCGCCAGTCGTACACGTAGAACGTTTCCCCATCCTCGCCGACCAGGGACGCGCGGCCGATGTAGACGACCTCCGTCCCGCCTCCGCGTTCCGTGAAATCGATACGGGCGAAATACGGCGAATCGAACTGCTTCGTCAGCCGCTCCACCGCCTCCGAGGCGACGCGATGACTGCGCTCGCGCTCGGCCAACACCTCGGCCTGCTGCACGATGCTGGTCCACGTCTCGGCAACCTCGGACGAATCCGAGAAGTTCATCCGCACGTCCTCCCAGAATTCCTGGCGAATGCCGACGACGTCGCCCCGTCTCTCCCCGAGCACGGAAAGCTCCTTGCGCATCCGTCGGCCGACTTGCTCCAATACAGCAAGCAGCCGCTTCTCTTCCTCTTCCCGAGGAGACTCGGAACCGTTCTCCATGCCTTTTTCACTCCTTGCGCGTAAACTTCGTATTCTCTGTTGTAACATGCGATTGCGGCAAACGCAACCTCTTGAGCGCAAAACAAAAACGCCGCGCACCTCCAGCAGGAGAGTGAGCGGCGTCCAAGCGAAAAAAATTATTTCAGCATCGACTGCATCAGCAGCGCCAATATTTTCGCCGTTTCGGCGCGCGTCGCATGAGCCTGCGGCGCGAACAAGAGTCCGTCTCCGTTCGGAGAAGGCTTGCCGTTAATCAAACCGGCCTGCTGAGCCGCCCGCAGCGCTCCGGCGGCGAAGCCGGACACCTCGCTCTGATCGGCAAACGCGACCGGTGCGTTATCCTTCGGCAGCGAGTACCCCTTATGCTCGGCGTAGCGGGCTATCAAGGTTACGAACTGCTCTCGGGTGACGTAATCCTTCGGCTTGTACAAGTCTTTGCCGACGCCGCCGGCAATTCCGTTATCCGCAGCCCATGCAACCGCACTGGCATAGTAAGCGCCGGACTCTACGTCGATAAAGCTTGAGGAAGTCCGGCCGCCTGTGTCGGCCCCGGCCATTCTCGCAAGAATAACCATCAGATCGCCGCGCGTCAGCTTGGCCGACGGGGAGAACTTGTCTTCGCCGACACCCGTCAGCACATTTCTCGCCGCCAAGTAGGTGATCTCGTCCGCAGCAAAATTCGCCGCCGTATCGGCAAAGCTTATCTTGCGGTAGCCTACGGCTATCCGGGAGAATTGCGGTCCGCTGAACTTGACCGTTCCCGTCGCCAGGTCGAATACGCTGTTCGGCACGACAACAAGCTCGCCCGTACCGGTCACATAGTAAATGACAATCGCGTTAGGATCTTCGTTTGCCGCCGGCTTATACGGCACGGACGCTGCGATCGAGCTTCCGCCGAAGCTTGTAATCTCCTTGCCGCCCGCCGTTACGGCAAAGTCGAAGACCGGTCTGCCGGCAATCGCCGCTGGCGACGCTGCATCCGACTTCTTGATCGATACGGCTACTTCGCCGCCCGATGCGGCCGACGACACCGCGGCCAATGCTTGACGATCAAAACTGACGGAGCCGATACCTGCTTCAATCGTAATCGCAGTCATGTCGCTTCCGTCGATCCGGCTCCAAGCTTCGGCAGGAATCCGAACAACGGCTTCTCCCGCTTGGCCTACGCCCTCGGCTTTAAGCCGAAGCTCCGCGCCTTGCCCCGCGTTCTCCAAAGCTTTACCGATTGTCTCTGCTGTAAATACCGCTTCCGCCGCGCCTGAAGCGTTCGTCCGGGTTTGCGCCTCCACGGTCGCCTGCTTCGGATCATTCGTGTTTACAGGCGGTTTTTCATTCGTTGGAGGAGTCGTCGCGCCCGTTCCTCCACCGTTCCCCGTGCCTGGATTCGTACCCGGATTTATTGAGGCTGCCGTTACCGTTACAGTCGCTTGGGCTTCCCCGTAGCCGTCGGCGCTCAGCGCAGTGATGACTGCCGTTCCTGCCGCGCGAGGCGTGACGTTGCCGTTTGCGTCGACCGAGGCGACCGCGGCATTGGAGGAGGACCAGGTAACGGATGTTCCCGCCCCTGCGGCCGGTTCCACCGTTGCGGCGATTTTCGCAGCCGCGCTGCCTGCTCTAAGCGATAAAGTCGTCTTGTCGAGCGTGATCTTCGTCGTGTCCAGCTGATAGACGCCCACCGTTCCGCTTACTTCGAAGGCGACAAGCAGCAGCGGCCGTCCTGTCGGGCTGTCGGATGCGGAAATAAATTCGATTCCTTCCGGCCCTGTATCGGTAGCGAGAATCTCCGATTTGGTTGGCGGCGTACCCGGCGTTCCAAAGCTTCTCGTATTCGTGTAATTAACGAAAGACGCGTTAGAAGGATCGGATACGTCGTAGGTCATGATACCCCCGATGCGCTCCAGGCCGACGAATGCCAGCGTTTTATTTCCGACTTTTCCGGTTTTGATGTCTTCCGGCTCCGGACCTTTTTTGGAGCTGCGGCTGTCCAGATCCAGGTTGACGTGACCGGCGTTAAAATACGGCGCATATTGGCCCGAGGAAGTGATTCGTTCAAAATCGCTGCCGCTATCGTACACCTGTTTTATCGTGTCCGCTTCCCAGATCGAGAAGGAACGGCCGCCGAACAAATAAATATCGTCGTAGCCCATATGACTCAGCACTTCGACTCCGTCATACGTTTTGCCTTTGTCCTGAAGGAAATTAGCGGCATCCGAACCCGCTGTCAGATTGTCCTTGATCGAGCCGATCTTCGTCAGACCGGACCTCGTCAACGTTCCCGTCGCCGGCCATTCGGTCGCATCGCCTTCGTTGGCCGTGAACAGGTAGGTTTTTCCGCCGATCTCGTGAGAAGCCATGCCATCCGGCATATATACTCCTTTAAAAGGGACGTTCTCCAGCTTGATCTGGCCGTCCTTGAGCAAATCCAATACGTTATTCGGATCGTTCAAGTCCTTGAAGCCGAGCGACTTGACCGAAAGCAACGACTTGGCGGCGATATCGATCGTCGCGATGGCGTTATTTTCCTGCAAGGTGACATAGGCTTTCTTGCCGTCTCCGGACAACGCGATATATTCCGGCTCGAAATCGTGAACCGCATCCGCTTTTGTGCCTGCGCCTACAATCTGCCCCTTACTATCCACATTCGGGCTGCGAATAATGACATCGTCGGCGATGACGGCGGGATTATCAAACTTCACGCGGAAAGATTCTCCCGTTCCCGTATCGACAATCGTGATCGAGCCTTCCGGATCGACGCCACCCGCTCCCAGGCGCGGCTCGCCTTCATCGGCGGTCAGCACGTATTTCCCATCCGCGGTCGATTTAATCATATCCGGCTGAATACCTGCATCGTAAGCGTTTAGCAGATTGCCTTCGTAATCCAACATCAGAATTTTTCCGGTTTTGGCGTAATCCTGCTCCTGTACAGAGACGAAAATACGCTTCGTGGTCGTGTTAACGTCAACGCTGGTCAAGTCGCCGTAGACGAAACCGGCAGCTCTCTCGGACAGCTCCTTCACGTTCACACTCTTATCCTTCGTCATTTCTCCGCTTGTCGCCAAAGTCACGATATCGAGCGTCGGAGGATTGGCAGAGCCGTTTACGAGATAAAATTTGCCGTTGTCCTTGTTGAATTTGACGATTTCCGCTACGCCGCCGTCCTCGTTGGTCGTGCCTACGGAATAGGAAGAGAGCTTGCGAACTTGCAGTTTCTCTTCATAAACTTTCGCTTCCGGACGCACGCTTAGAGGCAGGACGACGCTGCGCGAATAAGCGGCGTTATCCGTTACCCTGACGGTTACCCTATTCGTGATTGCTTTAGCGTCCGTTATCGTTCCGGCAATAATGCCTGTCGCAGGATCGATGGCCAAGCCTTGCGGCAAGCCTGTCGCAGAGAACGTTAATGGAGCCGTGCCACCGCTTGTGTCTATTGTCGCTGTATAAGGCTCGGCGATCGTCGCTTGCGGCAGAGCCGATGTGACGATCTGCAGATTGTCGAGAGAAGCGTTCACCAATAAAGGATACGTCCCGTATACGGACGCAGTGACGTTGTCCGTCACTCCAACATTGATTGTGGCTGTGCCTGCCGCTGCTGCAATTCCGGTAATTTTGCCGTTGCTGTAGCTCAGACCCGTCGGCAAGCCCGTCACCGAGATGTTGTGCGGGGATTGTCCGCCGTATACCAGCCCAAGCACAGAGTATGTATACGGCATGTCGACAGTCGCCTCAGGAAGCAGGGCATCCCTCAGTCCCAGCGGTACAGTCCAGATTCCCTCGGCAGAGCTTCTTGGCATATGCGCAGCCAGAAGAGTCGGGTTGGACGCGAGCGAGCTGTAATCGACTTGAACGAAATCGTTCTTGTTGTTATCCGTGTCGATGAAGCTGACGCGACGGAGCGCTTTTTTCTTCGAGGTGCCTCCTGCTTCGCCCGTCGGATAATCCGTCTCGAATCCGTCAATCGAGCTGCCCTCCTCATTGGCGCCCGTGCCGACCATATCGACATAGCCTGCCGGCCTGTCATCGAACGGATTAACGGCGGTCAAAAGCGTCTGGCTGCTCAGCAGCGCGACCTTCATCCCCTTGTTGTTAATAAAATGGTTCGGCGGCCACGCTTGATCGCTGACCGTCAGCATGTTCGTTGGCACTTTGAGCGGTGTTTTCACGATATCTTCGCCAAGCACCAGATAAGACGAATGCGCCGGGATCGTGCCGGAGAGATCCAGTTTGACCCACGGTTTGCCCGATCCTTCCGCATACTGAAGAGACCAGCCGCTCAGAGTTACGTCGGCGTTCGTCGGATTATACAATTCTATAAAACCGTGGGAGAAATAAACGTCGTCGGCTTTCTTTAACCCGCCCCCATAAATCTGATTGATGATGACGTGAGGCACGGCAACATCATAATTGCCGAGCTCATCGTATGGCGTGCCCGGAATAATCGCGATCGGCTCTGCTTGAACAGCCGCCACTCCCGTCAATATCGTTCCAGCCAGCATCGAAGATGATAACAGCATGGAAAGACCTTTCCTGCTCCGCTTGAACACCGAATACACTCCTTCTAGGAAGTTATTTTTCCCAGTGTACCGGCTTAGGGTTAACGGAAAAGACCGATTATTGTAAAGCGGGCGTTAAATTTAATAAGCAAGGGGCTGTCTCCAGGCTAATCATGACCCCTTGATTGATTTATACGGTTTTTCCCACAAACGTTCGTCGTTTGAGCCTGAACAGAGCAGCTTTGTACGATTTTCCGATCAAAAGTCCATCGTTTAAGCCTGCTTCGAGCTGTGTTGTACGATTTTCCAACTAACTTCCCAGCGTAAACTTTTGTGTGCAAATAGCTCCTCCGTAAAAGGGAAGCTTTTATAGCGGCAGAGTACGCCGTTCTCTCTTCTCGAAATAAACGATTTCCTTATACCCCGTACGCTTGGCAAGCTCGGCGGCTTCGTCGAGCAAAGTTCCGATGTCGTCCGGGTAGTGGGAGTCGGAGCTGAGCGTGATCGGCACCCCGTGTTCATAAAGCTTGCTCAGCAGGCTTGGGCTCGGACACATTTCCTTGACCGGATAGCGGTAGGCAAGCCCCGTATTGATCTCCGAAGCCACGCCGACTCGCTTCAACGCCGCGGCGACGTCGTCGTACAGTTCGATCATCAGACTCTCGTCGGGCCGGTAGTTAAACACCTTCAAATTGTCGAGATGCGCGATCATATCGAATAGGCCGGAATTGGCCGCAGCTTTGACATGCTCGAACAAGTACTTATAAAGATCTAGCAAGTCCTTGCTCTCGTAAATCTCCTTCACTTCCGGATTATCGAAGCCCCAGCCGTCCAGGAAATGGACGCTGCCGATGACGTAATCCAGCTCGTAGCGATCCAGCAGCTCCTTCAGCTCGGCTTCTCCGCCCGGAAAATAATCTGCCTCTACGCCAACGGACAGCGGAAATCCCTTAGCTTGCATTTTGCGCGCCGCGCCCAGAAAATCCTCGATCGAACACATTCTCACTCTGTCAAACCAATAACGCTGCAGACGCCCCAGCTCGCTGTCGTCCATCAGAATGTAATTCTCATAGTAGCCCCGGAACTCCTCGAACCGATACAGATGATCCACCATACCGAACCGCTCGATGCCTTTTTTCCGGCCTTCGATAAAGTAGGCTTCCAACCATCGCTCCGTAAAACAGCCCTCGTCAAGCCGATTTTTCAGCCGCTCCGCCTGGTGCTCCATCCACTGCAGCGTATTCCGTTCGCCGACCGGCTTAGGCTCCCCCGGCACGACCTCCAGCGCTTTAGCCGTTCTCTGCAGCCAATTAAATGAATAAGGCCCTTCCTCTAGATGAAAGTGGAAATCTACCTTCATTTTCGTCCTCCTTGTTCGCAATCCTGCTGCCCATTATTCTAAAGCCTTCTATTGTTTTCCCTTGCTTTTCCATTGTTTTTATTGCTTGTTTCTGTATTATACCTACCCAATGATTAACGCATCAACAACATTGCGTTAACGGAATGTTAAATTTACAGCGGGCGGAGCTGTCTGTTGAACTCGCCTCATTCCCCAAGAGTGACCCCGGATTCCTTTCAGTACATCATTTGATCCCGCGATTTCCAAGCACACTCCGAGACGTTCCCACATATACATAAGGTGGTGAAATTTTTGTTCAGAACAGGGGGCTTGGCTTAGTCATGATGCGCGAAGAGGAACAGCTTGAGCTGGAGACGGCGATAACGGATATTACGAAAATAGCGGAAACGTTCGGACTCGATTTCTATCCGATGCGGTACGAGATCTGTCCGGCGGACATCATCTATACATTCGGCGCTTACGGAATGCCGACCCGCTTCAGCCATTGGAGCTTCGGCAAGACTTTTAACCGGATGAAAATGCAATACGACCTTGGCCTCAGCAAAATTTACGAGCTCGTCATCAACTCCAATCCCTGCTACGCTTTTCTGCTCGACGGCAATTCATTGGTACAAAACAAGCTGATCGTCGCCCACGTGCTCGCCCACTGCGACTTCTTCAAGAATAACGCCCGTTTCTCCGTCTCCAATCGCAATATGGTGGAAAGTATGTCCGCCGCAGCCGAGCGCATCAGCGGCTACGAGATTGAATACGGAACCGCAGAGGTTGAACGCTTCCTTGATGCGGTCATGGCGATCCAAGAGCATGTCGATCCCGTCATCCGTAAGCCATACGGTCTCGATCGGAAACATTATATCGAAGCGCAGCAGCGACGCGAGAAGAAGGACCGGAGCGCTAACCAGCACTCCTCTCCCTACGACGACCTGTGGGATCTGGAAAAGCGGGATCAGGCGAACGAGGAGACGAACGAAGATCCCAAACGTTTTCCGGTCAGTCCGGAGAAAGACATCGTTTGGTTTGTCCAGCAGTTTTCTCCTGTACTGGAGGACTGGCAGCGAGACATCATGAGCATTATCCGCGAAGAGATGCTCTACTTCTGGCCGCAGATCGAGACGAAGATTATGAACGAAGGCTGGGCTTCGTACTGGCACCAGAGAATCATGCGCGAGCTGCCGCTGACGAGCGAGGAGACAGTCGAATATGCCAAGCTGAATTCGGCGGTCGTGCAGCCCTCCAAGCACTCCCTTAATCCGTACTACCTTGGACTTAAAATATTCGAGGATATCGAGAAGAGATTCGGCCGCGAGAAAATATTCGAAGTGCGCGAGCTCGATTCCGACGCTTCCTTCCTGCGCAATTATTTGACGAAGGAGCTGACGGAAGAGCTGGATTTGTACATTTTCGAGAAAAAGGGCCAGGAGTGGAAAATTACCGATAAAGGCTGGGAGAACGTGCGCGATCAGCTCGTATTCTCTCGCGTGAACGGCGGCTTTCCTTACATGGAGGTAACGGATGCGGACTATCAGCGAAGTGGCGAGCTGTACGTGACGCACCAGTACGAGGGCACCGAGCTGGACCTGAAGTACGTCGAAAGAACTCTCCCCTACCTCGTTGCGCTGTGGGGCAAAAACGTGCATCTGGAAACATTCTGCGACGACAAAAAGGTGCTGTTCACTTGCGACGGCAAGAGGACGAACCGGCGAAGCGTATAGCAAAAAGTGCATGTATCTCCTGAAAAATGCCTCATACGGTCCTGAAACCAGTCACGGGTTAACAACCATTCGGATTTCAGGATCGTATAGCACATCGGAAGGAGGTACATGCACGACAACCTTCTCCATCGATCATCTCTTCGTACAATTCTTTTTACTTTTGGGACAGCCCCTCATTAGATCTTAAACCGGGAAAGCTTCTCAAGCAGCTCCTGGACCATCGCGCTCAGCGCGGCTGCGGAAGACGCGATCTCTTCCATCGAAGCAAGCTGCTCCTCCGAAGCCGAAGCGACACTTTGGGAGCTGTCGGACGCTTCGCCGGCCAACCGGGCCAGTTCCTCAATCGAAGCGCTCACTTGCTGAGAGCCGGCATTTATTTGCTCGGAGGTCGCCGATACTTCTTGGATTTCTCCGTTGACCCGCTGCATTTCTTCTCCGACGGACTTGAACAGCTTCGCGCAATCGAGCACGAGTCTCTCTCCCGCTTCGACCTCGACCGCGCCCTGTCTCATTCGTTCCGATGCCCGAACAGTATCCTTCTGAACGGCATGAATCATGCCGGATACCTGCTCGGCAGCCTTGAGCGTCTGATCTGCCAGCTTGCGCACTTCCGAGGCCACAACGGCAAAGCCTCGACCTTGCTCCCCTGCCCTCGCAGCCTCAATTGCAGCGTTAAGCGCGAGCAAATTCGTCTGACTGCTGATATCCGAGATCATGGCCACGATCCCGCCGATCTCCTGGGAACGCTCTTGCAATTCGGCCATCACTCGTTCCGTCTCAGCTACCGTATCTTTAACCCGCGCCATCTGCTCTCCCGCTTCGGCAATTCGAGAATTGCCGAGCTCCGTTTGCGATTGCACCTCTTGAGCGGAGGCCGACACCTCAGAGCTCGAATTTGCGATCCGTTGGATACCCGATGACATCTCGGCCAAGGCGCTAGCCGTCTCCCGCGTATGGCGATTTTGCGCTTCGGAGCCCGCTGCGACCTCTTCGATAGAACGGGCAATCGTCTCGGAAGCAAGACTTGTCTGCTCGGCGCTTGCCGTCAATTGCTGGGAGGTTGCTCCTACGGACATCGAGAGATCGCCGACTAGATGAAACATTCCGCGCAATTCGTCCGACATCCGATTAAAATCGGCGCCCAGTTGTCCGAGCTCATCCTTGCTCCGAAGGTCCACCTTTTGCGTCAGATCTCCGCCTGCCATAAGGTTTACGCTTCTCGCCAGCATCTTCAATCGACGAATGATTAGCATTCGCGTCAAGCCTGCAATGACGAGGCCCAGTACAATCAACGCGATCACGCTCACTAATTGCATCTGGCTTCGGCCTTCCCTGTACGTCGCCATGATTTGTTTCTCCGGAATAACGGCTTCCGCGTACATCGCATCATCGGAGCCCGCTAATCGGATCGGAAGGAATACCCGAAGCGCCTTTTCTCCTGACGAATCTGAAGTATAGCCTTGAATAGCTTCACCTGCCGCAACCTTGGCGAACAACGCTTTCTTCTCTTCATTGTCCGCATAGGGCTTAGCGACCAAATCCGGCTGCGCTGGATTCGCTACGTAATTCCCATGATGAGAGATCATCGTAACATGGCCGCCCAACGGCGTGTAGCCTGCCGCCTCCTGCTGCAGCGAATCCAACGCAAAATCCATGCCGACGATTCCTTTGAACCGCTGATCGGCATCCAGAATCGGAACCACAACCGATGTGATCTGTATCGTTCGATTCCCGACCTCGTAGGCGTATGGCTCAATAAGCGCAACCTTTCCCGTTTTTTTCGGGATTTGGTAGTAATCCCCGTCTCCCTCTTTGTCATACCCTTTCAACGGCTCAACGATAATATCCGTGCCGTTGCGCGCAACATAGGGTATAAAGCGCCCCGTTCCGTCATCATGAGGCGTGCGTTTAACCCATTCTTTGTCTTTGCCATCAAACGCATTCGGCTCCCATAGCGTATAGACGCCCAGAATATTAGGACTCGCTGCCAACGTGTCCTTCAGAAGTCCAATCACTTCATCTCGCGGCACAGAGCCGGTTTGACTCGATTGGAGCAGAACTCTGGATAGCATCTCAAGCTCCTGCTTCAAGCCGTTCAGCTTGGAACCGAACGCCTGACCGAACTGCTCCCCGGAATTCAGCGCTTCGGCCTCGCCTCGACTGATGCTGATTCGCTTCAGGTTGTTCAGATTCACCTGAAACATCACCACGAATACGAGAATCAAACACAAAGCTAGAAACGAGATAAACTTGGTCGTCAATGAAACGCTGAATTTGCTCATCATGCGTACACACCCCTACTTTATCGATTACGACTTTTATCGACTTTTTATGACAATTTCTAAAGTGCCTAGGTCTTAAATACTAGTGGAAAAATCTTCTTCCTGCGTAAGGATGGATAAAGGCGTTTAATCTAACACTATTAACAACAACAGCCGTCTTGGCCACTTACACTAAGGAGTGATACCAAATGACATCAGCGAACCATTCGAAGACCTCTCCGGAAAGACCCGCCTCTTTTCCGCCTCAGCATCAGAACAACCAACCGGGCATCGAGATGAATATGAATCCTCGCCCGGAAGCCGAATCCCCTGTCTACAAGCCGGCCGGCAAGCTGACAGGCAAAGTCGCGCTGATCACAGGAGGAGACAGCGGCATCGGCCGCGCGGTATCCATCGTCTACGCCAAGGAAGGCGCGGATGTCGCAGTTCTATATTTGAACGAGGATGTCGATGCCGAAGAAACGAAGCGGCAGGTGGAAGCCGAAGGACGACGTTGTCACCTGATCAAAGGGGATATCGGCAATGCGGCGTTCTGCAAGCAAGCGGTAGAGCAGGCCGTCGGCGCCTTGGGCCGTTTGGACATTCTGGTGAACAACGCCGCCGAGCAGCATCCGCAGGATAAGATCGAGCAGATTACCCCTGAGCAGTTGGAGAGAACGTTCCGGACGAACGTATTCGGCATGTTCTATTTGACGCAAGCGGCGATGCCGCATCTGGCTGCCGGTTCCGCGATTATCAATACGGCCTCAATCACCGCTTATCGCGGCAGCCCGACTTTGCTCGACTACTCGGCGACCAAGGGAGCGATCGTCTCCTTCACCAGGGCGCTCTCGCAAAATGTCGTCGGACAGGGCATTCGCGTGAATGCCGTAGCGCCCGGCCCGATCTGGACTCCGCTTATTCCTTCAACGTTCGACGCCCAAAAGGTATCGCAGTTCGGCTCCGATACGCCGATGAAACGGGCCGGACAGCCGGACGAGCTTGCGCCCGCTTATGTTTACTTGGCCAGCGAGGATTCCTCGTACGTCGCCGGACAAGTGCTGCACGTGAATGGCGGCGAGGTTGTGAACGGGTAGCGAAAAAAGAGCTGCGCCAGGGCGCTTATGCCCCGGAGCAGCTCCTTTCTTTTATCCATGCGCTTCCTTCAGCTTCACGAAAGCAAAATCCGTTCGATAGTAACGGATCATCACCGCCAAGCCAAGCGCTACGAGGAAGGAATAGAGCGCAAGCCATGCGCCCATGCTTCCCCACTCGAACACCATGACGAACAAATAAGTCAGCGGTACGAACATCCCAAAGCTAAGCGCGAACGAAGCTTTCATCAGGAATGTCGTATCCCCGATTCCTCTCAGACCGCCTGCATAGAAATTGTAAAATCCATCGAAAATTTGCAAATAAGCTGAAACCTGGATTAGATGCGCCGCCAGCTCATACACCCCAGGATCGCTGCTATACATTCTCGCTATCGGTACGGCCCAGATTAGCTCGACCGTTCCGAGCAAAATCAAGAATATCGCGCCGAGCACAGCCGTATTCGTTCCCGCCTTCTTCGCCTTGTCCGGTCGCCGCTCCCCAATCCCCTGTCCAACAAGAATCGTCGCCGTTGAACCGAAGGCAAAAGCGGGCATAAAGCCGAACGACATAACGCTGAGCGCCACCTCGTTAGCCGCGGCCGCCAAATCCCCAAGCTTCAGGACGAACATGGTAAAAATGTACATCGAGACGCTCATCGAAAATTCCTGCAGCCCCAGCTTTCCGCTCTCCTGGGAGATCAGCTTCAGCTCTTTCCAGTCCGGATTTTGCAGCTTCCGCGTCTGATAACGTTTATGCATCGGCCCCAAGAACACGAATAAACAGATCACCAACTGCACCGCTTCGCCGATCAGCAGCGCATAGCCGGCGCCGACGACGCCCATGTTCGGCATCCCCCAATGTCCGTACGTCAAGCCGTACGTCAAGCCGACCATCAGCACGTTAGCAACGATGGAAACAACCATCGATGTCCGAGTGTCTCCAACGCCCCGGAAAAAACCATGGAATACAAAACTGATTATACCGAAAGCCATAGCGTAGAAGCGCAATTCTAAATATTCGCCTCCGGTGGCGACAAGCTCGGCCGAACCGCCAGTGAATTTCAGCACCGCTCCGCTGGCCAACCAGCCCGCAAACGCGATAAATATCGCCACCCCGAGGCTTACGACTAAGGCAAGATACATCCGTTGCATGCCCTTGCGCATTTCACTCGCGCCAAAATTTTGCGCGACAAGGTAATTGACAGTGTGCCCGATCCCCGAGAAGATCGCAAACACGTTGTACATAATGATGTTGGATACGCCAACGACGGCAATAACCACGTAGCCAAGATCGCCGACGAGAATCAGGTTAATCGTACCGGTCATCGTCTGCGTAGCAAAAGCGAATAACGATGGAAGCGCCAGTACAAGAATGCCGTACCAGCTCTTAAGCAGTTTCATGAAGTCCGTACCTTTCCCCAATAAGAATGATTTCAATCTCACCATTTTGCCGGAGAAAACGATCGTAGTCAATAGCCAGAACTGCCATCGAAAACGGGGACCTAGCGAGCTGTACTTTGGGCTTGCGATAAATAAGAAAGAGCCGCTGCGCGAACGCGCAGCAGCTACTCCTGACCCTAAAAATTCAAACTTATTGGCTGAATTTACCCGCCATAATCTCTTTGTTCTTATGCCATTGTTCCGTCTTCCACTCGAGAAGCATGTCGTAGCCTGCAGCTTCGGCATCCTTCTGCGCCTTGTCGAGAATTTGATCGACTTCTGCATCGTTTTTCGCTGTCAACGTTCTTGCCAGCACTTCGTTGAAGATGTCGTCAACCGCTTGACGAGCATAACCTTCCGGAGAATCCGGATCCGGAGTTAGGTTAGAGAACTCCGTATGGTCAGCTTGCGTTTTCCACGATACTTCGGATTGAACCTTGGAAATCCAGCTTTGCTCTTCCGGCGGCAGTTGGCCTTGAGCTTTAATTTTGCCGCGGTCGTTCAGCTTGGCGTTGCCGACCCACCAGACGTCTTGGTTCTCTGCTTCGATTTCAGCCGCCTTCTTCACGTCCAGCTTATCCGTGAAGTTCGGGTAGCCTTCATCGTCGAAGCCTTGCCACATTTCGCCTTCAGGACCATAGTGCAGAATCGCATGACCTTCCGAACCTGTCATCCAATCCAGGAATGCAAATACTTTTTCCGGATCTTTAGCGCTCGTCGTAATGACCGCGGCGTTCCAACCCAGCGTGGAGTACGAGCCTGGGAAGATTTTGTTTCTGTCCAGACCTGCTTTGTGAATCGGCCAGGTCATGAAATAGCCCGGATGGCCTTGCTTTTCAAGCTCGATCTGAGCTAGCATGCCGTTTTCCGTCGGGGAAGAAGCTGCATAGACTGCAACCCGGCCTGACGTTACTTTCTCTTTAATGTTGTCAAGCGTTTGCGTCATGGCGTCTTGCGCCATCAGTCCTTCGCGATACAGCTTGGCGACATATTTTTGCGACTCGCGGAAAGCCGGATCGGTCAAAACGGAAGTCAGCTTGTCGCCGCGAGGAATCGCCCGCATCTGATTGCCGAGATACCAGTACAGCGCATTTTCTTCAAAGGCGGTGTACAATAGGCCGATACCGTGAAGGTCCTTGGCCAAGTGCGGCTCAAACGGAATGACATCTTTGTACTTCTCTTTGACCTTCTTCAAATAGTCGTACAAATCATCGGTCGTTTCGAGCGAAGGCGCGCCGAGCTCGTCGTAGATCTTTTTGTTAACGAGGTAGCCGGCATTGCCGAACGGCTCGTCGTTATACCAGTTCGGGAACATGTACAGCTTGCCGTCCGCAGGAGAACGCAGCATGTTCAGCACTTCGGAGTTCAACCATTTTTTCAGGTTCGGATACTTCTCTACATAGTCGTCCAGCGGAACGAGCATGCCCGCTTCGCGCAGACGCTCGACGTTGGCGCCGCGGTCGCCCCAGATCACGTCCGGCAGCTTGCCGTCGGCGATCATCGTAGTCAGCTTTTGCTCATGGTTGCCCGACGCCTTGATCGGCGTCATCGTCACTTGAAGCTTTTCTTTTGCATAACGGCCAAACGGCGTGCTCTCCCATTCCGGTGCATCGGACCAGCCGTAATGATGGTAAACGGAGAATTCCAGCGGCTCAGAACCCACTTGCCAAATGTCGGGAGCTGCCTCTTCGCTTGCAGGCTGAGACGCGCTAGGCGACGCGGCGGATGAGGTCGGCGACGGGCTTGCTGCGCCCTTGTTGCCGTCTTCTCCCTTGCCGCTACAGCCGGCAAGAATGGCTGTGAGGGCCAGGGAAGTGGCCAACAAAGCGGACGAAAGTTTTCTTACTTTCACTTGCGGATTACCCCTTTCAATTTAAGTATTGTATATGTTCAAAGCCTTGCGGCTTATCCCCGAATCTGGGACTACTCTTTCAATGAACCGATCATAACGCCTTTGACGAAATACCGTTGGAGGAACGGATACAGCGTGATGATCGGCAACGTCGCGACCATCATCGTCGCCATGGAGATCGACTTTGAGGTTACCTTTTGCATCTTTTCTATACGCGCTATGGCCCCGGAGTCGGCGGAAGACAGAAAATCCGTGACCGTGCTCGCATTAATGATTTGCCGCAGCATCGTCTGAACCGGGATCAATTTCTCGTTCGAGATATAGATCGTCGCCACGAACCAGTCGTTCCAGTGCGCAACGGCAGTGAACAAGCCAAGCGTCGCGAGCACCGGTCCCGAGAGCGGAAGCACAATCCGGAAGAACGTCCCCCAGTTCCCGCAGCCGTCTATTTTCGCCGATTCCTCCAGCCCCGCCGGAAGCCCCCTGAAGAACGTCCGGAATATGATCATGTTCCATACGCTGATCATCCCGGGAATGATATATACGAGGAACGTATCGATCATTCCCAGCGAGCGAATGAGCAAGAATGTCGGGATCAAGCCGCCGCCGAAGTACATCGTAATGATGAAGAAGATCATAATATATTTGCGGCCGATCAACTCGCTCTTGGACATTCCGTAAGCAAGCAATGCGGTCATGAACAGCGCGGTCACTGTACCGACGATTGTACGAATGATCGTCACTACGAATCCGTTGAGCAATCGATCGTCCGAGAATACGATATTGTAATTCTCCCAAGTAAAAGCCCTGGGCCAGAACGTTACTCCGCCCTTGGCGGTATCCGCCCCGACGTTGAAGGATATGACGATCGCATTCCAGAACGGATACAAGGTAGAGAACGCCAGCAAGGCAAGAAAAACATAGATAAAAGTCATAAGCACACGATCGGACAATCCTAAACGCATGTTACAGTCAGCCTCCTTGTATGCCTGAGCGGATTACCACAGACTATTGCCCGATCTTCGTGCGGCGTAGTTTGCCATGACTAGAAGTCCAACGCTGATCAGCGCCTTGAACAAGCCGATTGCCGTCGCGTACGAATATCGATAGTTCTGCAAGCCGATTCGATAGACGTAAACATCTACGACGTCGGATACGTTGCGCAATGCCGGGTTGTTCGCAAGCAGCAGGATATCTTCAAAGCCGGCGTTCAGCAATTGTCCGATCGCCAGAATCAAGAAGATCGTTACGATCGGAATAATTGACGGGAAAGTAATGTAGCGTATTTGCTGCAGCCGGGAAGCTCCGTCAATCTGTGCCGCTTCATACTGATGCGGATCGATGGAGGCGATCGCCGCGAGATAAACAATGGACGCAAACCCGATTTCTTTCCACACGTTGGACGAAACAAGAATACCCCAGAAATACTCGGACATCGAAAGGAAGTTCACGGGTTCTGCAATGAGTCCTAGCTTCATGAGCAGTATGTTGATGCTGCCGTTATCCACGGACAACAGCGAAATAACGAGATTGGCTACGACAACCCACGACAGGAAGTGCGGCAAGTAGGTCACCGTCTGGACCGTACGCTTGAACGCCATGTTGCGGACTTCATTCAACATTAGAGCTAGAATGACCGGCGCCGGGAATCCGATCGCCAGCTTGAGCAAACTAATCACCATTGTGTTTCGCAATACCCTACCGAATTCAGGCGCTTCGTAAAACATCTTAATATGTTTAAGTCCGACCCATTCGTTCGCGAAGATATTGGCACCGGTATGAAGCTTGTAATTCATAAACCCGGTTAGCACGCCGTACATTGGAAAATAGGCAAAGACCAAAATCAGAAGTATACCTGGCCACACCATGAGTTGAATGTCCCATTGTTTGAGCAACCGCTCTCCAAGACTCCTTGGTCTTAACTGCGGTTGGGGCGGATACTTTGTCGTTGTCGATAAATCTGCCATACTACTCCCCTCTCTGCCATTCATGAGCTACGATGATCTGACTCGCTCCGTCCTTGTTCGAATTAATTGTAAAGGTTCTCAAAACCGTTTCCTATTTGACAGAACAACGAAACTTTATACTTTCTCACGATATATCGCTCATAAAATGTATAAAATGAAAAATCCCGCTTCGATCGCGAAAATGCGACAAGCGGGATTGCTTATTCTGATGGTTATTTTTTGAACGCAACGATGCGCAGCCTTCGGTAATCCGCCGTCCACCGGCTGCCGTCATAGAGAACGCCCTTCACCCTCTCCGCCGATTCTTCGATCCACAGCTTAGCCTCCTCGGCTGTCGCGCTCGGAAACATTGCCGTTCCGAACATTCCTAACCAATCACTCATGCCGGCTTCACCGTTCTCGAGCAGCGTCGGCCGGTCCAGCAGTAGGGCTGTCCGAACCTCCATTCCGTACTTCTCCAACATTGAAGCATACTCCCCTACCGATGGAAAATACCAGGGCATTACGAACCGCTCCTCTACTCCCAGTTCTCGCAACGTTAACCGCGTCGCCGCAACAATCGCCTGCACATTCCCTTTTCCGCCAAATTCCGCAACCAGCCGTCCTCCCGGCTTAAGTCCGGATAAGAAGCTACGAATTGCCGCCTCTGGCTCCCTCATCCAATGCAGCGCCGCATTGCTGAAGACGGCATCGTATTGGAAGTCCGCTCGCCAGCCCATCCCATCTACACACCGAAACTGAAGATTCGGATATTTCTTCTGCGCCCTATCGACCATTTCCGAGGAAATATCAAGACCGTATACACTTGCGCCTCTCTCTGCAATCGCAGCTGCCAGGTCCCCCGTCCCGCAGCCGAAATCAATAACCGTCTCCCCTTCCTTCGGATCCAGCCATTCAATCAAATCTTCACCGTAACGCGACACGAACCCCATCATTTTGTCGTACCCGTCTGCTTCCCAATGCACCTTTTGCTGTTTCTCCGCCATCCTGGTCCACTCCCCGATTTCGTTGGTACATCAGTTATAACACCCTTTTGGGGATTGGTTAAATATATAATAAATATATAATTTATAGCTTTTAACTATAATTAAGAAGTTTAAACTAATCCTCCGTACCTACAACTTTCCTGCAGCTACAGTTCCCGCCGCTTATTTGCCTCCTTAGTTTGAGACAAAACGAAAAAACCAAACCTCGGCGGCTTGGCTTTTGTTTCCTTGCGGCTATTATGCAGTTCACTTCTTCCAGAACAACGACGGCCTTAAGATAGCTTTAGTCTTATAATCGGCACTGTCTTCTTTAGCCAGATGTTGCACTTTCTTCACATTCGCCTCCGACACGGTAGCAAATTTGCTGTCACCACTCCAAGGATGCTCAAAGTAAACCTTTCGAGCCTTTGGATCAAAAGCCTTCACTTGGTTCATGTTTACGATGTTTGTCCTATCCAGACGTTCAAAACCCAGGTCTTTAAATAAGACAAGCAGCTCTTCAAGCGTAGTGGGATAGAAATACATGCTGTCCTTCGTATAGAACTCAGGACCATCCGCCGTAGGCTTAACCGCTATTAAATCTTCAACGTTAACGACGCACGGATTTCCATCGCGATCCAACAGACGGATTTGATTGGACATGATTTTATCCCCTTTCTAAATCTTGTACTTAAAGCTCTTCAGGTATTTCAGGACGATGAGCAAATAACATACATGCTGTGCTTACAAACAAAACTGCTACCAAGGCCAATCCTTTTCCTGCAACCAGCGCTATTCTCTTTTTCATTTAGATGTCACCTCCTTTTTTAGTTGCAGTTTTGAGTATGGAAGCAACAAACATGCTTGAAAGAGCATTGCAAATCCGGCGGCATCGCTTTTAAGAATCAAATTAATCAATACGATACAAACAGAAATCAACTTTAGTATCGGAAAATACTTTTTAGGGATTCTAGCATGTCCTTCAATATTAGCTGGAGCAAAGAATACTACTATTATTATAGTAATTATTGTCAGAATAAACAACCATAATTCATTAAGATCGACCAATATTGAAGCTATAATCATAGAGGATGAAAATAATGTACACATTAACGCGGATTTAAAGTGATGTCCGCCAGAGAAAAAATGTAGTCCTACGAAAAATAGCGATGCGGTTAAGCTTTCATAAAAGTGCCCTGTAATAACTCCAATTGAAATAACAAGAAGAAATACAAAACCACTATTTAATATTCCGATCAAAGCGAACTGCATAACGGCTACACTGGCAGTTTGTTCCGGGTTTTGTTTTTTGATCCAGTGCGCAATACTGAGTGCGTATTTGTCAAACAAGATCATCATCCCTTCTAATTGCCAGGTAAAGCAAAAAGAGCAGAGTCAACAAAAATACTAAAGCAATTAACAGATACGGAGGATTAGCCGAGTTATAGTAGAGTCTAGTCACAATTGTAAAAAGGATGAACGCAGCAACCACAGCAATAAAGAAGACGCGATTTGATTTGTTAAATATCAAGAATCTCTTTCTGCTGCTTTTATAATCAACAAAACTGAAGCCCCCATGTTTCAGATAAACAATTAAAGCAAATAAAAACATGTAAAATGAAGAAGATCCTTGCGTCAAAAATGCTGAAAATTTATAAACCTCTACCGTATCAATAATTCCAAAATACGTAAAGATCATAATTAATGTAATCTGCACTAAACCAAATATAAAATAAATCGTAAGAACCATGATCATAGAATTAAAAATACTTACACGTAAAATAACATAAACAAGAAAAACAAAGGCCAATAACTGAACAAGTGGTCCTATACTCTCAAGTTGTTGTTGAATTAAAGTATTCGAAATAAGAGATAACAACACTGAAGATATTAAAAATTTCAAAAAATGTTCTTTCGCATCAAAGCGAAATAGGACTAACATAAGAGTTAAGGAGGATATGTATTCCAATGTCGAGAAGATGATAAATAGAACAAAAGTCATTAGTCTGGGAATCTCCTCTTAGCATGCTAGTATGTATCTGTAATCATATTATCAAAAAATTAATAAAACGTATCCATAAATTCTTATTATATATGAATATAAATCAATATTAATATCATATTTTTTACAAAAAAATGAAGTAAAGTAATAGAATATGAACGTATGTTTAGGAGGAAACTGAATCTGTGAGCGACTTTTTACATTTTCTTCAAATTTTCTTTTTGGCATCTATTCCACAACTTTTTGTATACTGGCTATTTTGTTTCTCTTTTATAAACCCTCAACCGCCTAAACTGATTAAAAGAATAATACTATTGGCAGTCATTCATTCCTTATATACCGATTCATTAGTACTGATACTGCCAACCTATCTACATTTAATAAATACAATAATAGCTGGATTTATTCTATTGTGGTTCTTTTTCCGCGACTTAAAGCCTAAACAGAAAATAGTCATGTACTTATTCGTGCTTGTATTTTCAATTATGATGGATCTTGTCTTATCGACGATCGTTGTATACCTCGTTGGAGTCCCTAACCGTGAAGCTTTCTTGAATGAAGACTTTTTTAAACTGCTTCCGGTTATGTATCCTCAGCTTTTTGTAATTTGGGTCGCTTCTTGGTTTATTCGAGAACGCAAAAATATTTATGGGAAAAGGATATTTACCATACTATTAAATATCGAAAAAAGCACTCTCACACATGTTTCCACCTTTATTATCATTCAGTTTGTTCTACTGGCTGCCTTGCAGCTTATACAAATTACTACTGAGGATCACAGTTACTATTTAAGTGTAATTCTTGTCTACCTCATCATCCTAGTCAGCCTGCTAGCACTAGTGTCCATCATCCGACTGGTCATTCGAACCAGAGAGCAAGCGGCGAAAACGACGCAAGAGGTGTACATAGACGATATTAACGACATGTTCACGTCGATTCGGGGACAAAGGCATGATTTTCTCAACCATGTTCAGGTCATCCATACGATGGCGCAGATGGGCAAGACGGAGCAATTGAAAAATTATGTAGCGGATCTGGTCAAGGAAACCCGGGACGTAAGCGACATCGTGCATCATTCGTCTCCCGCGCTTGCCGCCTTCGTTCAGGCCAAGATCGCCGTCTCGCTGGGGAAAGGCATTCAGTTTACCTATGAGCTGCCCGACAAGTGGGAGGCCAAGGAAACGACGATTAAAGTGATCGATATCATTAAAATTATAGGGAACCTGGTAGACAATGCGTTCGACGAGACGATGCACCTTCCGCAGGAGGAAAGACATGTCTTCGCCTCTATCCGCTCCCAGGAGGACGGCTCAATTGTGCTTAAGGTATCCAATCGCGGCCGCGCAATAACAACGGACGATAGACTGCAAATTTTTAAGCCGGGGTATACGACCAAAGGAGAAGGGCACAGCGGGCTTGGACTCGCTATCGTTCAGGAGAGAGTAAAGCATTATAAAGGAGCGCTGGAGCTGGTTTCCGATGAAAAGGAAGGGCTGACCGTGTTCAAAGTATGCCTCCCGGAGGCAAGCGCGTAGAGCATTAGCGCGTCCCGGAAGCCCTCCGTCTACCTCCATCCAATATTTTAACATTTACGAGAGTCCTCCCTAACCGGAAAATAGATAGAAACAAGCTTATCTCTATCTATTTGAGCCTAATAGGCCATCAACCGAATTGGGAGGACGTTTCTATTGAATCGACATCATGTATATTTTCGAGCCGCCCTGCTTACCTTCGTTCTTGCTGTATTGCTCCTGCCGATGCCGCCGGGAAACGCCGACAGCGACGTCAGAGTTACATATAACGGCAATGCAATCGAGTTCCAGACCAGTCCGTTCGTTAGAAACGGCACTACATACGTTCAAGCCCGACCTCTGCTGAATGCAGTCGGATTACAGGTCCAATGGATCGATAAAACCAGGTTCAAGCTGTTCCGTTCAGGCATAGTTGTCGATATGGAGGTCGGAAAAACTGCCGCTGCCCTCAATGGGAGCAGCCTATCGCTCACTCACGCGCCGATTCTTTCCAACTCGACGTTGTTTCTTCCTATACGCCCGATTTCTGCTCTCATAGGATTGAACGTACAATGGTTCGCTGGCTCCAACACGATTGCTTTAACTACAGCAGGTAGTACGAAACCGTCGGCTTCGCCCTACCGGATCGTTGCCTATTATCCGTATTGGGCTTCCTATCAGAAGCTAAACCCGTCCCGCTTCGCGACATCCGATATCACTCATCTCAACTACGCCTTTGCTAACGTTCAGAAAGGCGAAGTCGTTATGGGCGACGCCGCGACGGATCGCGCCAATTTCGCCGAATTGAAGCGGATAAAGAAGGACAATCCGAAGCTGAAAACTTTAATCAGCGTCGGCGGTTGGAATTGGTCCGGCTCCTTCTCCGACGTCGCTCTGACCGCCGCCTCAAGAACCAAATTCGCGGAAAGCGCAGTTCGATTCATTCGGGACAACGGGTTCGACGGCGTCGATCTCGATTGGGAGTACCCGGTGTCGGGAGGCCTGTCCGCAAACCGCACGAGACCGGAGGATAAGCGGAACTTTACGTTGCTGCTGAAGGAGCTGAAGGCCAAGCTAGACGATGCAAGAAAACAGGACGGTAAACCGTATTTGTTGACGATTGCCGCCGGCGCTTCTTCGAGCTATATTTCCAACACGGAGATGGATCGGGTCGCAGCCCTCGTCGATTGGGTCAATCTGATGACATACGACTATCATGGAAGCTGGGAAAAAACGAGCAATCACCACGCCCCCTTGTACTCCGATCCGAAACGGCCAAGCACCTCCGGCTCCAGCGCGAACGATACGGTTAACGCCTTTATGAAAGCAGGGGTCCCCGCAAACAAGCTTGTGCTGGGCGTACCGTTCTACGGACGGGGCTGGGCGGGATGCGGATCGGCCGGCAACGGATTGGCGCAGATCTGCACCGCTTTGTCGGAAGGAGTAACCGCCTCTGGCGTACATGAGTTTGGTAACTTGGAGAACCTCGGCTGGTTAGACGGGAGCGGCTTCGTGCGTTACTGGGACGATACGGCCAAAGTTCCGTGGTTGTACAATAAAAAAACCGGGACCTTCATAACTTACGAAGATCCCGAATCGCTCGCCTACAAAGCCGGTTACGTCAAAGCTAAGGGGCTTGGAGGCGCCGTTGTCTGGGAGCTCAGCCAAGATTTCAACGGCACCTTGCTAAGGAAGCTGGCTCAGTCTCTACGATAGTCGGCAGTGTGGCGGAATTTACCTGCTGTCAAGGCTCTCCGACGCAGCACACTACGGTCTGGCAGATCATTAGCCAACGTCATGACACTCCGACGCAGAGCTTAACGATTTGTGCCAGACCGCCGCCGCTTATCGATTCAGCAGGCTGCCGACATACCGAAGCAGTTCATTCGCGCAAACCGGGCAATATTGATGCTCGTCGATCAGCCGCTTCGTTACCTCGTTAATGCGTTTAAGCTGGCTTTCATCCGGCGTTTTCGTCGAGGTCGTAATTTTCACGATGTCCTTCAGGTCGGTGAACAGCTTCTTCTCGATCGCCTCGCGAAGCCGGTCGTGCATGCTGTAGTCGAACTTCTTGCCTTTGCGGGAGTACGCCGACAGACGAATGAGAATCTCTTCGCGGAACGCCTTCTTCGCGTTCTCCGATACGCCGATCTGCTCCTCGATCGAGCGCATCAGCCTCTCGTCCGGGTCCAGTTCCTCGCCCGTCAGCGGGTCCTTAATCTTCGACCAGTTGCAGTACGCCTCGATGTTATCGAGATAGTTTTCGAACAAGGTGCGGGCCGACTCTTCGAACGAATAGACGAACGCCTTCTGGATTTCCTTCTTGGCCAGATTGTCGTATTCCTTGCGAGCGGCGGAGATGTAGTTCAAATACTTCTCCCGCTCCTCCCTTGTAATCGAAGGATGCTGGTCAAGGCCGTCCTTCAGCGCGCGCAAGACGTCCAGAGCGTTGATGCACGGCAGGTCGTGCTTGATCAAGGCGCTCGATATCCGGTTGATGACGTAACGCGGATCGATGCCGGACATGCCTTCCTCGCTGAACTCGTTCTGCATCTCCTTCAGATCGGCTTCCTTGTAGCCCTCTACCTCCTCGCCGTCGTACATCCGCATCTTTTTGACCAGATCCATTCCCTGCTTCTTGGATTCCTTGAGACGGGTCATAATCGAGAAAATCGCGGCGGCCCGCAGCGCATGAGGCGCAATGTGAATATGGCTCATGTCGGACTGACCGATCAGCTTCGTGTAAATCTTCTCTTCCGAAGAAACTTTCAGATTGTACGGGACCGGCATTACGATCATCCGCGACTGCAGCGCTTCGTTTTTCTTATTAGCGATAAAAGCCTTGTATTCCGATTCGTTCGTATGCGCCACGATCATTTCGTCCGCGCTAATTAACGCGAATCTGCCGGCTTTGAAATTGCCTTCCTGCGTCAGCGAAAGCAGGTTCCATAGAAACTTCTCGTCGCACTTGAGCATCTCTTGAAATTCCATCAAGCCGCGATTGGCCTTGTTCAGCTCTCCGTCGAACCGATACGCTCGCGGATCGGACTCCGAGCCGTATTCCGTAATTGTGGAGAAATCGATGCTGCCGGTCAGGTCGGCAATATCCTGCGACTTCGGATCGGACGGACTGAACGTACCGATTCCGACGCGATTTTTCTCCGAGATCAGCACGCGCTCGATCGGCACCGTCTCGATGTCGTTGTCAAACTCCGTCTTCAACCTCATCTGGCAGGACGGACACAGATCGCCTTCGATACGCACCCCAAGCTCCTTCTCGATCTCCGGGCGAAGCTCGTCGGGAATGAGGTGCAGCGGGTCCTCCTGCATCGGGCAGCCCTTAATCGCATAGATGGCTCCCTTTGTCGTTCTTGAATACTGTTCCAGCCCTTTCTTAAGCAGAGTGACGATCGTCGATTTCCCCCCGCTGACGGGTCCCATGAGCAGCAATATTCTTTTGCGCACGTCAAGTCTTCTGGCCGAAGAATGAAAATACTCCTCCACCAGCTTCTCCATCGTCCGATCCAGCCCGAAAATTTCCGAGCTGAAAAACTTGTATGTTTTGCTACCGCCCGCCTCTTCCACCCCATGGGATACGATCATATCGTAAACCCGGGCGTGAGCGGTCATCGCCGGAGAATTGTCGCGGCGAAGTATATCGATGTACTCCCGAAAAGTCCCCGACCAGCTTAATTTTTCACTCTCGGCCCGATACTCAGAGATCCGACTGAAGATGTCCATGCCGCTTCCTCCTCGCAGCTTTCTCTACTCTGACTTGACGTAATATCATCCTATGCGGGGAGAGGGACGAATTTGACCTTACATTCTTGTTCATTGCTAAATCCTCTGTACCCCATATGCTATAATGGCGATAAAACCAACGCATTTACGTGCCGATCAGGAGGAGATTTCACCTTGGCCGTCAAACTGGAAGCCGAGCTGTACCCGCCGGTCAAAAGCTTCTTCGCCTCCCGAGGATACGAAGTGAAAGCGGAAATTCGCGGCTGCGATTTGGTCGCTTATCGCCCCGGCGAGCAAGGCGATCCGACGCCAACAATCGTCGAGATGAAAAAAACGTTCACGTTGCCGCTGCTGCTCCAAGGAATCGATCGGCAGAAAACCGGAGCGTCCGTCTGGCTCGCCGTGGAGAGGAACCGAGTAAAAAAAGGCGCCCACAATCAAAGGTTCAATGAAATTACTCATCTGTGCCGAAGACTGAATCTCGGATTTATTACCGTTACTTTCTATCGTACAAAATCCCCCGTCGTCGACGTCTGGTGCGAGCCTGCGGAAATCCGCAGCTCCGCCCCTTCCCCGGTCCTCTCCGGCTCGTCTTTGGCGGCGGAGACTGGAGACGCCTACAACCTGCCAACGGGAAGAAGAAGCAAAGCCAAAGCAAACAGACTGCTGAAAGAATTTAATGCCAGAAGCGGAGATTACAATGTCGGAGGCAGCTCGAAACGCAAGCTCGTTACCGCTTATCGGGAGAGAGCGATCCAATGCGCGCTTGCGCTCGCCTGTCACGGTCCCTCCGCTCCCAAACAAGTCCGGGATTGGACGAATTGCCCGAATGCCGGCACGTTTCTGCGCGACAATCACTACGGCTGGTTCAGACGGATCAGCAAAGGCGTATACGAGCTGACCCCCGGCGGCGAAGCAGCATTACAAGAATACGCTCATGTCGCTCTCGTATGGGCTCGCCAGTTTGTATGGGCCGACGTATGGGCGAACGCGAACGCGCCGGAGCCGGCGAACGAACAAGCGGAAGGAGCTGCATCCCGATGAGCGAAGAGCTGTATCCGATCGACCTTGGCCCTGCAACCCAATATGAAATCTTACCTGCGGAAATAACGGCGGAGGACGCTCCTTATTGGCTTGTCCGCAGCGCCGAAGGGGTTTATCGCCTGTTGCTGGCCGTTTGTCCCCATGCGGGCGGCGACATCCGTCCGCACGAGGATATTTTCTATTGCCCGCTGCACTTCTGGACCTTCCATGGCGAAACCGGAGCGTGTCTTACCCTCTCCGACCGCAGATTAGCCTACCGTCAAGTCATCGAAAGAAACGGGCGGCTCTATGCGGCCGCCAAGTTCGATTAGGAACGGGACCATCGACCCGTAAACTCCTCAATGCTCTCCGCCAGTCTCGCCACGCCTTGGCGGATTTGTCGCTCGTCGGCGAAGGCGTGAGTAATTCTGACAGTGTTGGGCTTCGGATCTTTCGTAAAGAACGGAGCGCCCGGCTGAAAAATTACCCCTTTTAACCACGCCCCTCGCAACAAAGCTTCGCCGTCCAAGCCGGGCGGCAGCTTAAGCCACAGATGAAGTCCGCCTCGCGGCTCTACCCAAGTTAACTCGCCGATGCGCTGGCGGGTCAACTGCTCCGTCATCATTCGCTTCCGTTCCCGACATTGAACTCTGAGCATGTCAAGCAGCGGCTCAAGGGGCTGCTCCTCGATTAAACCGCTTAATGCCCGCTGCTCGATTGGACCTAACGCGTATTTCCTTGCATTCTCTTCTCTCGCAAGCGACGGGCGGCTGAATGGCTCCGCGGTTCCGGCGATCCATCCGACGCGGGAGCCCGCGATCAGCCCCGGAGGCAGCTGACCGATAGACAGCACCCCCGGCTCTAGACGTCGCTGCGCCGCCGCGCTCTCTTCCGGGTCATAGAGCAGCGTCTCCTGCCTATCGTCGACGACGAGCAGCACTCCGGCTTCTCGGCAGCGATGGAAGACGGCGGTCCGATACTCCCCGCTCCACTTCATCCCTTCCGGCTCCGTACAGGAAGGGGCGACATAGACCAGCTTAGGCCGATGCCGGAACAGGTCTGTCGTCAGCGCTTCGGGGTCCATCCCTTTCCGATTTCCGTCCACCGCTTCCACCCTCATGCCCGCTTTGCGAAACGCTTGCAGAGCGGTGCGCGACGTCAGCCGTTCAGTCAGAACGACGTCGCCGGGCTGCAGCGCTTCGCCGATGATCCAGCTTAGCGCGCTGTCAGCCCCTTTGGTAAATCTGATTCGTTTGCCGTTCCCGCTGATTTTCCCGTTCAGCAAGCTTGCGGCAAACTGATCGTTCAGATTTGATTCTCCGCCGCTGCCCGCTTCTTGCCGCCCCGTTCCGAACTCCTCCCCCGCCAGCTTCTCTGCGGCGGTTTCCACCCTCTCCTCCCAATCCGATGCGGCTACGAGTCCTTCCTTCGGCCATCCGCCCATCCAGTTGATGATCGAACTCAAGGCGATTCCCTCCCCTTGCGATGTTGGCCACGATTTCATTTATATGCCCGACGAGCGAAGATCATCAATTGTTCGGGTTTGTTCACAACATTTTGCGTTTTCTTTTTAACAAGGGTTGGTTATAATAAAGGGTAGTTAATCGGAGGTGTAGGATATGTTCCTTTCGGCAGCTGGCGAAGCAGCACAAGAAGTGATCTTATTCGGGATGTCCCACAAGTTCTGGATCGTCGTTCTCATCCTGGCGTTGTTCATCGGAGCAATTTTGACAGCTTCGTATAACGATGATAAAACCAAAGGCTTGTAAATATCCGCCGACAAGACCGGAACCGGAAGGTTCCGGTTTTGTTTACGGCATATATGACAAAAAAACCGTCCGAGAGGACGGTTTTTGTTGTTCCCGGTATCTTTACAGCCCGTGCATATCTTTAACACAGGAAGCGCAGACATAACGCTCCTTGAATTCCCCGACGGATTCCATCGAAGAACAGAACACGCAGCGCGGCCGATAACGTTCCAAAATGATATGATCGCCTTGAACCAATATTTCCACGGGATCCCCTTCATTCATCTGGTACCGTTTGCGCAACGATTTCGGAAGAACAATTCTTCCTAATTGATCGACTTTACGAACTACGCCTGCAGGTTTCAATGCAGTTCCTCCATTCATACGCTAATCTAGCTGGTTATCTCGAAACCTTTTGGCCTTTTTGACCACTTTATACCGTTCTATATAAAAAGCTTATTCCCTTCCGTTCAACCAATTTGCTTAGGATTATGCAATTTTCGACAATTAATCTCGAATCATTACGAATTATGTCGAATCAAGGCTAAAGGAGAGGGAAATCGTTCTGCCGCAGCGCCTCGAATACGACAATTGCTGCAGAATTGGACAAATTCAGCGAACGAACCTTGTCCGTCATCGGGATCCTCATGCACGTATCGGCATGAGCGTCCAGCATTTCCTGCGGAAGCCCCTTCGTCTCTCGTCCGAACACGAAGAAATCTCCATCCCGGAACGAGAAATCCGTATATCGCTTGGTCACCCGAGTGCTCGCGAAGAAAAATCTTGCTCCAGCGTGCGCAGCCTTCACCTCTTCGAACGAATCGTAGTAAGTGATGTTCACGGAATGCCAGTAATCGAGCCCCGCTCTCTTCAACACTTTATCGTCGGTCGAGAAGCCAAGCGGACGCACGAGGTGGAGATGCGTTCCGGTAGCCGCGCAGGTTCTGGAGATATTGCCCGTATTGGCCGGAATTTCCGGATTGACGAGCACAATGTGAAAAGGCATCGATCGCGCCCCCTTCTTCACGCATACAAATCGAAGGGCTTCCCACAGCCATCGAAATCGATGACCGGAGAAAGCCCGGATGAATCGGTCGCTTCCTTAACCGTTACGGCTCTGGAAATCGCGCATAAAGCCTACCAACGCCTGCACATTTTCCGGCGTAACGGCGTTGTAGATCGAAGCCCTCAAGCCGCCGACGCTGCGGTGGCCCTTCAGTCCGACGAAGCCTTGCGCTTCGGACTCCTTGGCAAACTGCTTCTCAAGCTCTTCCGTGGCCAGACGGAAGGTGACGTTCATGATCGAACGGCTGCCGGCGTCCGCAAAGCCGCGATAGAAGCCACCGCTGGAATCGATCGTATCGTACAGAAGATTCGCTTTCTCGTTATTGCGAGCTGCCATGCCGGCCGCTCCGCCGTTCGCTTTCACCCATTTCAATACTTCGCCGGCCATGTAAATCGCGAATGTAGGCGGAGTATTGTAGAGCGAATCAGCCTTCGCGTGCGTATCGTAACGCAGCATCGTCGGCACGGCGCCCTCAGGCTTGGCGATCAGATCCTCGCGGATAATTACGATCGTCACGCCGGAAGGTCCAAGATTTTTTTGAGCGCCGGCGTAGATCAAGCCAAATTTCGACACGTCGACAGGGCGGCACAAAATATCGCTCGACATATCGCCAATTAGCGGTACGCTGCCTGTGTCCGGGTAATCCGTCCATTGCGTACCTTCAATCGTTTCGTTCGAGGTCAGATGCACGTAAGCCGGATTGCTCGGTAGCTTCAGCTCCTCGGCCGCAGGAATACGCTTATATGCGTCAGCTTCCGACGAAGCCGCGACCGCAACGTCGCCGAACAGCTTCGCTTCCTGAATCGCTTTGGTCGCCCAGCTTCCCGTAGCTACGTATGCCGCAGTCGTGCCTGCGCGAAGCAGGTTCATCGGAACCATGGCAAACTGCGTGCTGGCTCCGCCTTGAACGAACAACACCTTGTAACCTTCCGGAATGGACATCAGCTCGCGAAGCAGCGTTTCCGTCTCGTAATGAACCTTCTCGTAGACTGCTCCACGATGGGACATCTCCATCAAAGACATGCCGCTTTCTTCGTATTCGACAAATTGCTTCTGAGCGTTCTGCAGTACTTCAAGCGGCAATGCCGCCGGCCCGGCGTTAAAATTGTATGCGCGATTGGCCATCTCGTCCCCACCTTGTCTGGAATCATACATGATAGGCTAATCATATCAGAGCTTCGCGCCGCTCGGCAACCATTTCCCTTGATATTCACGGAAATTTTGACTAATTTCCGAACGAAAGCGATACCATCCCAAGATAATCTTCGGCTTTGGCACAAATGAAAAAGCAGTCTCCATCCCAACGGATGAAGACTGCGGTCTTGATGCCTTAATTATAGAATTAGCAATCGAAGTAAAGGCTATACTCGTGCGGGTGAATACGGATGGAGACGGCCTTCGCTTCCGAGCGTTTTACTTTCACATAGTTATCGATAAATTCTTTAGAGAATACTCCGCCTTCCGTCAAGAACTCGTAGTCGGCCTCAAGAGCATCCAGCGCCTCGTCTAATGTGCCTGGAACATTGCGAATTTCTTTCTTCTGTTCGTCAGACAGTTCATAGATATTCGTATCGAACGGACCGAAACCAAGCGCCGAAGGATCGATTTTACGTTTAATTCCGTCCAGACCAGCCATCAGCATAGCGGCGAAGGCCAGATAAGGGTTAGCCGTAGAGTCAGGAGTACGGAATTCTACACGGCAGCCTTTAGGCGTAACTGCAGCAACCGGAATACGAATAGCTGCGGAGCGGTTGCCCTTGGAATAAACAAGGTTTACCGGTGCTTCGTAACCTGGAACAAGACGCTTGAACGAGTTTGTAGACGGGTTCGTGATCGCGATAAGAGCAGGCGCGTGGTGAAGGATACCGCCGATGTAGTACAGCGCCATCTGGCTCATATTCGCGTATCCGCCTTTCTCATAGAACAGCGGAGTGCCTTCGTTAAAGATGGAAGAGTGAACGTGCATTCCGCTTCCGTTGTCCCCGAAAAGCGGCTTTGGCATAAATGTAGCCGTTTTGCCGTATTGGCGGGCGACATTGTGTACAATATATTTATACTTCATCAGGTTGTCGGCAGTTTTGGTCAACGTATCAAAGCGGAAGTTAATTTCCGCTTGCCCGGCTGTCGCCACTTCGTGATGGTGACGTTCTACGCGCAGGCCTGCTTCTTGCATTTGGCGCACCATCTCGCTGCGAATGTCCTGCTGAGCATCCGTCGGAGCAACCGGCACATATCCGCCTTTAACTCCAACCTTGAAACCAAGGTTGCCGCCTTCTTCTTTACGATTCGTGTTCCACCCTGCTTCTTCAGAATCGACGTAGAAGGAGGAAGAGTTCATAGTGGACTCATAACGGACATCGTCAAAAATGAAAAATTCGGATTCGGGAGCGAAATAGGCAGCCGTTCCAACGCCGGACTTTTGCAGAAACTCTTCGGCCTTTTGTGCAATGGAACGCGGATCGCGATCGTAGCGAGTACCGTCTGGAGTATGAATGTTGGAAATAACGATCAAGGTCGGATGTGCGGTAAAAGGATCGATATACACCGATTCGGTATCGGGCATCATCATCATGTCCGACTCCTCAATCCCGCGGAAACCGATGATGGAAGAACCGTCAAACGCAACTCCGTTTACAAAAGTGTCTGCCTCTACTTCAGCAGCAGGCACTGTAATATGATGTGCGCGGCCGTTCAAATCGATAAATCGGAAATCTACGAATTCAATACCTTTTTCCTTGATAAGCTCCAATACTTGTTGAACTGACATGTTGTTTCCTCCCTATTTCCGAACATTAAGTTGTTAATTCCGAAATAACGTTCAAGTTTTCGTCGAACTTATGAAGTTATTATAAAACTCTGCTCATTCGAGCGTCAATACTTATGTCAGGTATTTTTTGAATCCATGTTAGCATTTCTCACAAAATTTTCGACATTTGGGGCTATGGCCTATGAAAATGTTCTAAACACAGTCCCGCGATGAATGCGCTTACGCTCAAAAACCCGGTAAAACCTTACATAGCTCCCATTCCTCTAATCGACCAACCCAATCCCTCTCACGAAAAATCCGGTCCCGTCAGCTTCCCTTCCGTCAACAAAAAAAGCCGATCGCCGCCGGATTCCGGACAACGATCGACTCTGCTTCAATTATAACCAGCTTATTTGATCCACGTTGCGAAAGCTTCCGCCGGAGCTTTCTCCGTATCGAACTTCTTGCCAAGAAGCGGTGCAAGCTGTTCCAGCTCCTTCAGCAGATTGGCGAATTGATCCGGGAACAGCGATTGTACGCCGTCTCCCGTCGCTGAATTGTCCGGATCGGTATGCATCTCGATGATGAGACCGTTGGCTCCTGCCGCCAGGGAAGCTTTCGTCATCGTCTCGACGAGCTCCCGGCGTCCTGTCGCATGGCTCGGATCGGCAATGACCGGCAGATGCGAGAGCTGCTGGATAACCGGAATGGCCGTCAGATCGAACGTATTGCGGGTATACGTCTCGAATGTACGAATGCCGCGCTCGCACAGCATCACGTTAGGGTTTCCGCCTGCCAGAATGTACTCGGCCGCATTCAACCACTCATCGTACGTTGCGCTGAAGCCCCGCTTGAGCAGGACGGGATTTTGAATCGTGCCCAGCTTCCGCAGCAGGTCGAAGTTTTGCATGTTGCGCGTTCCCACCTGCATAATGTCGGCATACTCGGCGCAGACATCGACGAACTCCGGAGCCATAACTTCGGTAATCGTCAGCAGTCCGTATTTCTCCCCGGCTTCCTTCATCCACTTCAGACCTTCAACGCCGATGCCCTGGAAGCTGTACGGACCAGTCCGCGGCTTAAACGCGCCGCCTCTCAGAACTTGGCCTCCGGCAGCTTTAACGAGCCTTGCGATCTCGTCGATCTGCTCCGGCGTCTCGACCGCGCACGGGCCGCCCATGACGACGAGATTGTCTCCGCCGATCTTCACGCCCTTCACTTCGATGATCGTGTCGTCCGGATGGAAGTCGCGGCTTGCGAGCTTGTAAGACTTCGAAATTTTGATTACATTTTCTACGCCCTTCATCGAACGGATATGTTCGGCCAGCGAAGGCTCCGCCTTGCCGATAATTCCGATTACGGTTCTGTCCGTCCCGCGGGACACATGCGCCTGCACGCCGGACTGCTCAATGTGGCGTACGATTTCATTGATTCGCTCTTCTGCGATATGAGGGGATGTAATAACGATCATAAAGCTCACTCTCCTAATTATATTAACGCGTATACGCTGCAACGCTTATACGCTTTTAAGCGCTAAAGTAAATATAAAAGATAAAAAGCCCTATGTCAACCCCAAAGCATCACTTAGGCGACATAGGACTTTTCGACGTTCTCTTTGAAAATAACCGCGCCCGGCTCCAAAAGAAGACGTCCTCAGGCTTCCAGACGGGCGCGAATCAGCTTGCGTTTATCTTTGCGTTTGGATTTATAGGCGTTCAGACTGTAGCGGATCGGAAAATAACACAGCAGCCCGAGCAAAGCCCCATCCACCATCCCGCCGACGATCAGCTTCAAATTCGTCAGCAGCAGATGATTGATCCATTCGGGCAAAATCGGCAAGTGAATACTGAGATGCTTAGGCAGTATCCAGCCGCCTACCTTCGAATTCGGATACATCATGGGAATGTAGATGATCTTGCCGATGACGAAGCCAATCAGCGCCGCCGGCAAATTGCCCCGCAGCAGCAGACAGAGCGGGAAAATAAGCACGAATGCGACTCCCAGCGTGGGCAGCGTGAACATCTCAATGGCGATTCCGATCGCAAATCCCATGGCCACGATAGAAGCGCCGCCCTTAGCTCTCAGCAGCAGAATGTACTTATATTTTAGCCAACGGCCAAGCGATTGCAGTCGACTCATAGGATGCTCCTTTTTTTGTACTGGCACTTACAAAGTCGTCTCCGTCGATTTGATCTTAACGTTGGGCAGCAGCTTATTCGGATTGACGGTCCGCTTGATTGCCCATGTCGATGGATCGGAGGAATCGAACTGCTCCAAATAAGCGATAACTTCCTTGGTCAGAGCCGTAGGCGTGGAAGCCCCGGAAGTAACCGCAACGCGCTCGACGCCCTGCAGCCACTCCTGCTGGATCTCGGATACGTCCGCTACGCGGTATGCGGGTACGCCCGCGATCTCTTGAGACACTTGGGCTAGTCGATTGGAGTTATTGCTGCGCGGATCGCCGACGACGATGCACAGCTGCGCCTCTCCTGCCTGGCCCGCAACGGCTTCCTGACGAACCTGCGTCGCCAAGCATATCTCATTGTGGATTTCCGCGGTCGGAAATCTCGCCAGAAGCAGCGACATCAGATGCCGAATATCCCATTGGGACATCGTCGTCTGGTTCGTAATGATAATTCGTTCCGTGTCCAACTCCAGCTTCTCGATGTCCTCCTCGCGCTCGATCAAGTAAACATGTCCAGGAGCGATGCCGATCGCACCCTCCGGCTCGGGATGATTCTTTTTGCCGATATAGATGACTGCATACCCTTCGCCGACTTTCTCGCGAATCAGGTCATGCGTCTTGGTCACATCCGGACAAGTCGCATCGACGACCGTCAGCCCTTTCTCCTTCGCCCGCTTGCGAACTTCAGGAGACACGCCGTGAGCAGTAAAAATGACGGTGCCGCCGTCGATCTGCTCTAAAATGTCCAGCCGGTTGGGACCGTCCAGCGTAATGATTCCTTCGTCCTTGAAAGCTTCCGTCACATGACTATTATGAACAATCATTCCCAATATATAAATCGGTCTGGGCAAATCCAGATTCCGCGCCGTCTGAAGGGCCAATACCATGGCATCGACGACTCCGTAACAGTAGCCCCTTGGCGATATTTTCACGACTTGCATTGCTTGCGCCCGCTTTCTCGCCCTTTATTTGTCCTTGACCAGGTCAATAGATCGTCAGTCGTAGGCGGCCCGACTCTTCCTTCTCTATTATAGCCTATTCAAGATACAGACGAAAGGCGCGGAAACGGCAAGGAAGACGGCCACTCCGCCTCATTCGGCAGTCGACCGTCTTCCTAGCAAAATCATGCAGGCTTCTCCTCCCGTTGAACGGGCAGCCACAGCGTGAATACCGTCCCTTCGCCGAGTCTGGTCTGAACCTCGATCCGGGCATGATGCATATCCGCGATCCATTTGGCGATCGACAGCCCCAGCCCCGTTCCGGACGTTTCGCCGCGCGACACGTCCACGCGGTAAAATCTCTCGAAAATATGCGGAACCTCTTCCAGGGCGATCCCAATGCCGGTATCGGCCACCGACAAACCGATCGCATTATCCCGCCGTGCGGCATAGAGCCGGACAACCCCGGAAGGCGTGTACTTAAAACCGTTCTCGATCAAAATAAACAGCAGCTGAAGCAAATAATCGCGATTGCCCCGAACCTTGACGTCAGTAAGCGCGTCCAGCGGTCCTACAGCCCATTCGGCTTTCCTAGGCAGAAAAGCCGCCCTTCTCGCAGCCTCCTCCGCAAGCGGGAGCAGCTCGACGTCGCCCATCTCCATCACGTAGCCGGCGTCTGCCCTGGCCAGCGACAGCAGATGATTGACCAGCCCGCTCATCCGGCGAGCCTCGTCGGCTATATCGCGAATCGATTCGAGCGACATGCCCCGCTTCTCCTCTTCCGTCAGAACAACCGCCGTAGATGCGGCATTCTCTATGTCTTCGCGCTGCTCCGCTTCTCCGCCGACCCATATTTTCTCCAGCAGATCCACGTTGCCCCGAATCGTCGTTAGCGGCGTCCGCAGCTCGTGCGATGCGTCGGACACAAAGCGCCGCTGGGCCGCATTCGAATCCTCCAGGTTTTTGTACGCCCGCTCCACGCCCGAGAGCATCGCATTCAGCGTATCGGTCAGCCGGCCGATTTCGTCATTGGGCTTCTCTCGCGGAATTCTCAGACTCAGCTCGGAGCCGCTCTGAATGCGCTCCGCCGCTTCCGTCACCCGATTGATCGGCATAAGCGCTTTACGCGAGAGGAACATGCCCAACAGGAACGCGGCAATCAGCCCGGCGGCTCCGGCGAACCATAAGATTGAGCGCAATTGCGACAGCAAAGCGAACTCGCCCCCCGCAAGCACGCCGACCTGGAGCAGTCCGATAACCGTGCTCGTTCCTTTGATCACAATCGGCAGCTCGTAAATATAAAAGGGGGTGCCTTCCACTTCCTTTTTCAGAAATCTTCTATCGGCCTGTTCTTGATCCGGAAACGGAAAAGTCAAATTGGAACGCATGATATTGGTTGACTTTCCCGCCACGATCCCGCTTTTCTGTGGCGTATAGTCGACAAGCTGAATGGCGATCACGCTGGCGTCGAATCCCGGAGAGGATGAGTTCAAATTGTATTCCCTGGTAAAGCCCGAACCGGAAGCTTCCACTTTCGTGGCGACTTGCACTAGTCTCGTGCGCATCCCGCTGATCGTGTTGTGATAGATTACATTGTAAATAATCAAACCGAACGCAACAAGTGCGACCGCCAGCAGCCCCGAATACCACAAAGTCAACCGCAGCCGAATCGACATGCTCAGCCGTCTCCCTTCAGGACGTATCCGGCTCCTCTGACGGTTAGAATCAGCCTCTTCTCGCCATTCTCCTCAAGCTTCTGCCTGAGCATTGCGACGTAGACTTCAAGCACATTGGATTCGCCGCTGTAATCGTAGCCCCATATCCGTTCCATGATCAGATCGCGAGACAGCACCCGCTTCGGATTCTGCATAAACAGATGCAGCAGGTCGAACTCCTTCGCCGTCAGCTCGATGCGACGATCTCCGCGCGCCACCTCGCGCGCATCCACATCCATTACGAGATCCTCGAAGCGAAATTGTCCGCCCTCGTCCGTTCTTTCGGGTCTTCTGCGCAGCAGCGCCCTGACACGCGCCATCAGCTCCTCCAACGCGAACGGCTTTACCAGATAGTCGTCAGCGCCCAGATCGAGCCCTTTCACCCGATCGGACACCTCGTCCTTGGCGGTCAGCAACAAAATCGGCGAGACGATGCCCGCCTCGCGCAGCCTCCTGCATACCTCCCAGCCGTCCATCTTCGGCATCATCACGTCCAGAACGATCAGATCGGCCGCCTTCTGCGCGATCAGCTTTAGTCCTTCCGCGCCGTCCGACGCCGTCGTCACTTCATACCCTTCGAACGCCAGACTTCGCCGCAGCAGCGCCGTTATTTTCTCATCGTCGTCAATTACCGCAATATGGGGTCTCACCGAGAACGTCCTCCTCTATCGACAAGAGCGGGAATCCCTAATCGGTTTCCCGCTCTTTTCCAGCTTTTTCAATCCGTCTTTACTGCTGAACGTTGAATTCGTTTCTGTCTCCGATTTCGACGACGATCTCGATCTTCTTGTCTCCGCGCAGCACGTCGAGCGTCACTTTGTCTCCCACTTCTTTCTTCTGGATCGCAGCGATCAATTCCTCGTTGTTTTTGTAAGCCGTGCCGTCCATCCCCGTAATGACGTCGTATTGGCGCAGATCGCCTCTGTACGACGGGGAGTTAAAGATAACCTCCCGCACGAACGAGCCTTTCGTGTCTTTGTCGATGCCAAGCTGCTGAGCAATCTCCTCGTTGATGGTCATCAGAGTCGCGCCGATGAAAGGTACGGGCTTCTGCGGAATTTTCGTGTTCGTCTTCAAGTTCTCCAGCACTTCGGTAATCGTGCTTGTCGGAATGGCGAAGCCGATGCCTTGGGCCTGCGTGCTGACCGCCGTATTAATACCGATGACCTCGCCGTTCAGGTTCAGAAGCGGACCGCCCGAGTTGCCAGGGTTAATCGAAGCGTCCGTCTGCAGCAAATGCTGGTATTTGCGCGTGCCGCCGTTGTTGTCCTGAATCGTAATTTCCCGCTCATTGGAGCTGAGCACGCCGACCGTGATCGTATGCTCGAAGCCAACCGGGTTGCCGATCGCGACGACCCAATCGCCCATGTTCATGCTGCTGGAATCGCCCAACTTCAGTGTCGGGAAGTCGCTGCCCTCGATTTTCAACACGGCCAGATCCAGCTCGGGGCTCGTGCCGAGAAGCTTGGCGGTATAAGGCTCATCGCGGCCTTCGACCGCAACCTTGATCTCGTCGGCTCCGTCGATGACGTGCTGGTTGGTCAAAATGTACCCGGTCGAGTCGAACAGGAAGCCCGAGCCCATTCCGCTTTCCTGCAGATCGCCTTGGCCTTCGTCGCTTCTGTTGCTTCTATAATTGTCTCCGAAAAACTGACGGAAGAACTCGTCCTCCCAAGTCGTTCCTTGGCGAGCCTTTGCAAACGTTTCGATTTTAACGACCGCTGGCGAAGCCTGCTCGAAAATCTTCGCGATATTGTTCGGCCGAACGACGTCCTCGCTATTGCCGACCGGACTATTCACCGGCTTGGCCGTCGTGTTCACCGCTTGCGGCGCATTTCCGAACAGCTCTCCCGAAAACCAATTTTGCCGGTCCGCCACAAACATCAAGGAACCGACAACGACAACGCCCGCCAAGAATGAGGCGAATACCGCAAGAAATGAAGTCCTGCGCGGAGGCTTGGCCCCCCAGTCGCTCTTGACCGTTCCGCCGGATACAGTGAAAGGCCGGTATTCCTTCGCCGCAGGAGTCGAAATCTCCACAACGCCCGGCGCCTCTTGGCGAGCAGGCTCTTCTCCGTACGGGCGGCTAGGACCGCCGAACGGACCGAATGTATAGGGCTCCGTCTCCTTGCGCGTCTCCGAGAAGGAATCGTTCCGCGGTTCATCTCCGTATGTGAATCCTTGCGGCTGTTCCGATTTTTTGTTGTCGTCTTCCATCGAAATTACCTCCTCGCGCAGCCTTGAAGGCTGTCGCCGTTCTGATCTTGTAACCGTATCATAAACCCCATTCCTTAAAACTATCTTAAACGGAAATGAAGATGAAGTAAAAGCCGGGCAGAAAACAGCTAAAAAAGGGGCTGATCCATAAGCAGAGTTGCTTATGGAACAACCCCTTTGCGGGGCCGCAACGGATTGCGGCATTGCGACTGGTTATCCGTGCCTTGGATAGATCGCCTCGACCTCGTCCAGCTTGCGCCGGGCTTTATCGATCCAAGCGCTCTCGATGTCGTCGTCCGGATCGACCGGCGCGGAGAACTGATTGATTAAGCCTCCGACCGTACCCGCCCTCGCGCTGTCGTCCAGCCCCTCGTTGTATACGTGCTTAAGCACGTAAGGACAGCCAAAGCGAATTTCCGTATCCATCGGTTCGGCTTCGCTGTCGAGCCGTCCCGCCGTGACTTCAAACGGCAATCTAAGCCATACGAGATTCGCTTCGTCCAGCGCGCAATCGAACGAGCCGTGATCATAATCCCAATTACCGCCCAAAGTAAAGCCCCTCTCGGACAGCAGTTGGCGCGAGACGCCGTAATCGTGAACTTGCGAGGTCAGAGAAGAATCGAGTTCGCGCATGCCGAGTTACCGCCTTTTTTCTTACTAGGCTTCCCATGCGTTGCCCGATTATCCTTGTCGCGCTATGCTTCCTTGACCCAGCCTTTGCGATGCGCGAAAATCGCAAGCTGAGTGCGATCCTCGAGCTCGCATTTCATCAGCAAATTGCTGACGTGCGTCTTCACCGTCTTGATGCTGATGTGCAGCTCGTCGCCAATCTCCTTGTTGCTCAGACCTTCGGCAATAAGCAGCAGAACCTCGCGTTCGCGTTCGGTTAACCCTTCGACCTCCGTGCTCGCGGAACGCTTGCGCAGCCCTCGCGTCAAAGCCTGCGAGACGTCCCCGCTCATGACCGGCATATTTTTGACCGCGCCCTGCATCGCGTAGATCAGCTCATCCGCCGATACCGTCTTCAGCACGTAGCTGACCGCCCCGGCCTCGATCGCTTCGACGACCTTCTCGTCTTCCAGGAAGCTGGTCAGAATTATGATCTTGAGCCCCGGATAACGCGCCAACAGCTCTCGCGTCGTCTCCACGCCGTTCATCTCGGGCATCATCAAATCCATCAACACAATTTGCGGCATCTGGCCGTCGAACCCGCCCTGCTCCAGCTTGGCAACCGCCTCCTTGCCTCCGCCCGCTTCGCCGATCACTTCGAATCTGGAATCGAGCATCAAGTATGTCCGCAAGCCCATTCGAACCATCTCATGATCGTCGACGATCAGCACCTTCCACGTCGTTCCCGTCACTTCGCATTCGCTCCTTGTCCCATATCTTCTCCGGTTATCTGCAGCTCGTCCGGCTCCGGAGCGAACTTCGGAACCCATACCCGAACTCTCGTGCCCGAGCCCGGCTTCGTTACAATTTCCGCGTCTCCGCCCAGCTTCTGCGCGCGCTCCCGCATCGTCGACAAGCCGTACCCGCCGGCTCTGACCTGGCCGCCCTTGAAGCCGAGCCCGTCATCCTCGACGGACAGCGAGATTTGCGCCCCCGTATCTCCAAGCAGCAAGCGGACGCTCTTCGCCTCCGCATGCTTGACGACATTGGCCATCGCCTCTTGAATGATAAGAAAGAGTTGATGCTCCTTCGCTTCCGAGATGCGGTCGCCGATCTGGATGTCCAGCGTTCCCTGGAGTCCGTTCTGTCGGCAATAATCGGGGAACCAACGGTCCAGAGCTTCCTCCAACGTTCTGCCCTGAAGCTCCATCGGACGCAGCTGCGCAATCAAGCCCCGCATTTGTTTCTGCGCTGTCGAAGACATCGCGATCAACTGCTCCATCACCTGCTGCGCATGCTTCATGTCCCTTTCGATGAGCTTAGGCAGCGAGGAAGCCGACATGTGCAGCGCGAACAGCTGTTGACTGACCGTGTCGTGCAAATCTCTCGCCAAACGCTTTCTTTCCTCAAGCACGGCGTCCTCCGTAGAGATCATCTCTTCCAGCGCTTCCTTCTCCCCAAGCTGCTGCAGCAGCTTGATGCGCGATTCGAGCTGCCCCATCATGGCGTTGACCTCGCGATAGACCCCGGAGAATGCGTCTCCTTCCTCTTCCGGCAGTCGATACTTCCAGTTTCCGGCCGAAGCGTGCTTCATCGCGAGCTGCAGCTGATCGATTTTGCGCTGCATGCGCTGGCCGATCTGATACGTGACCGCCATCTGCAGCACGGCTAACGTCGCCATCCAGGTCAACCATGTTTCGAGAGACGGCGCGGAATCCGTGAAAAAAATAACGCCGTAGTATAGGGCAAACATAAGCACAATCGTAGCAAGACCGGCATAAATCGACGAAGCCCATTTACTCGTGCGAACTTTTCTGACCATCGATTAACCTACCTTCGTGACGCGCACGTCGCCGATGAAGCTGCTGACGATCAGGATAACCCGTTTGTCCGCATCCTGGAAAAACGGCGTTTCCTCCGTGATCTGGTTAAACAGCCCGCCGCGCTTCTGTCCCAGCACTTTGACGTCGCCGATCAGACTGCTGGATACGACTTGAATCCCTACGCCAAGATCGTTAGGTACATATACCTTAACGTCGCCGATAAACGAAGAGACATATACGCGGGTTTCTCCGACCGGGATTTGCGCCTTCGTCAGGTCCAGCGTCGTATCTCCGATAAAATGGGAGATATTCATCGGACGCAGCTCCCAATAATCTTTGCCGAAGTGCGCATCTCCGATAAAACGGCTGTGCGCGTTTTTGCCGGCGTGCTTCCAATCCCACCAATCCTTATGGTCGCCTCCGTTCTTCCAGCTGCCGTAAGGATCCGGATTGGGAGGCGGGGGCGAAGCATGCTTCCGATTGTTAAATCCGTAATCGTCCGAATGCTCAGCTTTCGGCTCTTTGCCAAGGTTGATTCCCGAGCGTCTCTCGAAGTCCTCCAGTTCGGGAGGCGCGGGAGGCGGACCCGGCGGCATAGGCGGAGTCGGGGGTTGAGGATCTATCGGATTCCAGCCTTCGTGCTTCTGATGATGCGAGCGAGAATTCCGACACGATGGACGATTCCCTCTGAAAATCAAGCTTAGTCCGAACAAAATAATCGCCACCGGCCCCAGAATCCGGATAAAGTCGCCGAAGCCCCATTCCACCAACCCGAGATTTCTTCCGAGAAAATAGCAGCCGACGAGTACTGTAATCAAATTCCACCATACTTGCTGAAGCAGCATGCCCTGCAAGCCGAATACGATAAGCAGCAGCGGCCAATAGGTGCGGAACAAATCTCCGATATCCATTGAAATCAAGCCGACCTGGTTCAGTAAAAATACGACGCCTACGACAACGATGAGCGCTCCCCATAGCAGTCGATGAACGATTGATGAATTCATAGCCCTGTCCTCCAACGTTGCGGATGTTAATCTGTTGTATTCAGTATAGCGAAAAGCTCGGCCTGCACAACAGCGGCGCGGGTTGGAAGTTGGCCTCGGTCTGCAGACCGAGATGCCCATGAAGAGAAAAGGCCGCCCTAGGTCGTCTTTTTCGACAACCCTCCGGACAGCCTCGCTTTGTTCATGATGCCGCAATATCGATTCCGACGATTCCGACGATCGTTCCGTCGTCCCGGCGCAGCGGCATGGACACCGTCAGGCACGGCTTTTTCGTAATGGCGGATAAGTATACTTCCGAGACGAACGTCTCTCCGTTCATCGCCCGCTTCCACCATTCTCGCCCTCGGGCGTTTAGCAGACCGGCCGCCGGCTCGGAGAATACGAACGATCCGTCGCTGCGGTTGGACCAGATCGCCTCCATGCCGGAGGAGCGCTCCAGCCATCCTCCCAACACGCTGCGGTGCGCCTCCTCCAACATAGACGCCAGCTCACGGTCGGAAACGATTGCGTGCAGCAGCTCGGTCCATCTATCCGTATCCGCCGCGCCCGATCCTTCCCAGACGCGCCCGCCGGCGCTTTGAACCGCATCTACAAGCTCGTCGGCCGACTCCTTCAATTCCTCTGACACTCGCGCCAGATTGGCGATCTCCGCCCGCTGCCGTTCGTTCTGGGCCAGCGTCTCGTCGACGCTGCTCAACGTAATGCCGACGGATTGCACAACCTCCTCCAGCATCGCGTTCGTGGCTGCCGTTCGCTCCGCCTGCTCGATCGCGAAATCCAGCGTCCTGCCGACACGTTCGTCCACGTTAAGGAAGGAGTTGAAAATAACGTCCATCCGCTCGCGGGTCCTGCCCATTTCCGCCAGTCCGAGCGAGACCGATTTCTTCTCTCCCTCCACCGAGCTGACGACCTGACGGATGCCCGCTTCGATGTTATGCACGATTCCCGTGGAATTTTTGATCGCTTGGGCGCTTTGCTCCGCCAGCTTGCGAATTTCCTGCGCAACGATGGAGAAGCCGCGCCCGTGCTCGCCGGCATGAGCCGCTTCAATCGCGGCGTTCAGCGCCAGCAGCGACGTTTGCGAGACAATTTCCTGTATCCACGCGTTGATCTCTCCGATCTTGGAGGCCTGAGCGATCAGAGCGTTTACCCGCTCCTCCATCGTGCCGTGATTGCGGGACAAGTCGTTCATCACCTCGTCCGTATGCGTCAACGATCGGCATACTTCGACGACGACGTCCCTCGCGTTCTTGCTCTGTAAGCTTAGCTCCTCCGTTGCGCCGCGAATTTCCCGGGAGGAAGCCTCCACCTCCCCGAGCGAAGCGAACGACTCTTCCAAGCGCAGCATCGCCGTCTGGGCATGCTGACGCAGGCTCTGCTCCTGCTTCGCCGCCAAGTTGGCGATTCCGTCAAGCTGGCCCATGCTGGAGTCTACTTCCGATACTGCGGCCTGGAGCCGGTCGGCGATGACTACCGCTTCTTCAATCATCTTCCGAAGCGCCGCCGGATTAGCCGCGTCCGATACAGCCGACTCGAGATCGACCGCTCCCGTCTGCCCGAACCGACTCAAATTCCGCTTGTCCGCTTCTTTTCCGTCATCCTTTAACAACCAACGCCGCCAATCCCCCATCTCCCCATCCCTCCAAACCCGACTATCATGATATGTAAGAATACCTAACATTATATAGGGTTTGTCGACAAAAAGGAAGGGACCTCTCGGCCCCTTCCCCATTAATACGAATTCAGCTTCCTGCTTTTCTTAACGCTTGGATTGGTTTTTCTGAGCGGCTTTGACGTTGGCCGCCGCGTTATTGTCATTCAGCTCCGTAGCGAATTCTTCCTGATAAGCATTCGAATTGCCAGGCTTCTGTTTCTTGTTCTTGGCCACTTCTCCCTCACCTCCACCCATAGCATGGACAGAGGGAGTTGTCTTTATGTGCGAGTTCGCAAGCTCTCTTTATGTATGCCCGCTCTCGTCGTCCGCCTGCGTTCTCAGCCGAGCTTTGCCTCTATGAATACGGGCTTTGACCGTGCCGACAGGCAGATCCAAAGCGGCCGCAATTTCGGCGTCCTTCAGCCCGTAATAAAACTTGTAAAGCAGCAGCGTCCTTGTCGTCGGATCCAGCCGTCCAAGCAAATCGGACAGCTCCGTCATCGCTTCCGGCTCGAAGACGAACGTCGGGCTGACAAGCTCGTTTTCCAGCATATCGTAGTTGGCATCGTGCCGTCTTGCGCGATTGGCGTTAGAGGCGAGGTTGTAGGCGATCGCTTTGGCCCAAGGAACCAGCTTCTCTTTGTCCCTCAGCGTAGCGCTCTTCTCCAAAATGCGCACCCAAGCCTCCTGCACGACGTCCACCGCATCGCTTTTATGCCATAGCTTATGGCGTACGACCTTTAACATCTGAGAATACAGCTCAGTCAACATCTCATCTTCCGATTGAAACGCTTTCGGTAAACGAGAATCGCGGAGGAAGTCCATGTAACCAGCCACTCCTAAAAGGACGCTTTTATTAAAGTACCCCTATTCTATCATATACGCGATAAAAAGAGAATAATTCCCACAAAGTAGGAAATAAACGACAGGAATCGGTAACTCCAGCAGAAACGGACAGCCTTGCCTTTGAGAATGAGGTTGGCGGGCGGTGCATGAGGCGTCGTGTCCTATCCACTAACCTGACGCACCAAAAAAGGCCGTTCCCCAAGCAGTTCCGATTGTCCAGATCCACTCCGCAACAATCCCTGCTTGGAGAACCGCCCTACTCATCTACAATACCTTAGTCGACCCGTTTGGAGGCGATTTCGCCCGTAATGCGAGCAATGAAATCTTCCACCGCTTCTGCGCCCAAGTCGCCTTCGCCGCGGCGACGCACGGATACAGTGCCATTAGCGGACTCCTGTTCGCCGATAACAAGCATGTAAGGAATCTTCTCCAGCTGCGCCTCGCGAATTTTGTAGCCGAGCTTCTCGTTGCGCAAATCCGCTTCGACGCGAACGCCCGCAAGCAGAAGCTTCTCTTCCACCTGCTTCACGTAAGGCTCGTACACCGGGTTAACCGGGATGAGCTTCGCTTGAACCGGGCACAGCCATGTCGGCAGCGCGCCCGCGAAGTTTTCCAGCAGGAACGCGGTCATGCGCTCCATCGTGCTGATAATGCCGCGGTGAATAACGACCGGACGATGCTTCTTGCCGTCGTCGCCGACGTATTCCAATTGGAAGCGCTCCGGCAGCAGCACATCGAGCTGAGCGGTCGACAACGTCTCTTCCTTGCCCAGCGCCGTCTTGATCTGCACGTCCAGCTTCGGACCGTAGAACGCCGCTTCTCCTTCCGCCTCGAAGAACGGCAAGCCGAGCTCTTCGACGACCTCTCGCAGCATACGCTGCGACGTCTCCCACATCTCGTCGTCCGGCCAGTATTTCTCGGTATCCTTAGGATCGCGATAGGACAGACGGAAGCGATACTCCTTGATACCGAAGTCTTCGTACACTTGGCGAATCAGGTTGACGACGCGCGTAAATTCTTCCTTGATTTGATCCTGGCGGCAGAAAATGTGAGCGTCGTTCAACGTCATTGCGCGAACCCGGTGCAAGCCGGTCAGTGCGCCCGACATCTCGTAGCGGTGCATCGTGCCCAGCTCCGCGATCCGGATCGGCAGGTCGCGATAGCTCCTCATGTCGCTCTTATACACCATCATATGGTGCGGACAGTTCATCGGACGAAGAACGAGCTCTTCGTTGTCCAGCTCCATTTTCGGAAACATATCTTCCTGGTAATGCTCCCAGTGTCCGGAAATTTTGTACAGCTCCACGTTCGCCAGTACCGGCGTGTATACGTGCGTGTAGCCGAGCTTTTCCTCCAGGTCGACAATATAACGCTCCAGCGTGCGGCGAACCTTCGCTCCATACGGAAGCCAGAGCGGCAGGCCTTGTCCGACCTCGCGGGAGAACGTAAACATTTTCAGCTCGCGGCCCAGTTTGCGGTGATCCCGCTTCTTCGCTTCCTCCAGGAAGTGCAGATGCTCGTCCAGCTCGGCCTTCTTGGCAAAGGCAGTGCCGTATATCCGCTGCAGCATTTTGTTTTTGCTGTCGCCGCGCCAGTAAGCGCCGGCAACGCTGAGCAGCTTAAACGACTTGATGCGTCCGGTGGACGGCAAGTGAGGGCCACGGCACAGGTCGAAAAATTCGCCCTGATCGTAGATCGTAATCGCAACGCCTTCCGGCAAATCGCGAATCAGCTCCAGCTTGAGAGGATCGTTGATCTCCTCGAAAATGCCGAGCGCTTCTTCGCGGCTCACTTCGCGCCGGGTGATCGGCAGGTTCTCCTTAACGATCTTCTCCATTTCCTTCTCGATCGCCGCCAGATCTTCCGGCGTAATCGACTGCTCCATGTCGATATCGTAATAGAAGCCGTCCTCGATGACCGGACCGATTCCCAGTTTAACCTTATCGCCTCCATAAATCCGCTTGATCGCTTGCGCGAGCAAGTGAGCCGTGCTGTGACGCATCACTTCCAGCCCTTCCGCATTGTCGAGCGTCACGATTTCGAGCGCGACGTCACCGTCAATCGGCGTATTCAGGTCGACGACTTTGCCGTCCACCTTGCCGACTACCGCAACTTTACGCAAGCCGGGGCTGATCGATTGCGCCACCTCTTCGATCGTGACGCCCGCATCGTAGGTGCGCACGGCGCCGTCCGGCAATTTCACTTGTACTGACATTTCGAATGCCTCCTTCGTCTTGTGGGGAAACAAAAAAAGCACCTCGTCCCGAAAAGGGACGGGTGCTCTGTATGCGGCCCGTGGTTCCACCCTCCATCAACCGACATCGCTATGTCGATCCTCCGGCATGAAGCTAACGGTCATGACCCGGCAGGAAATACTGCAACGGCGGATTAAGCCGTTAAATTCCTTCCTGCAGCTCGAAAGGGGTATCTGTCAGTCGTTACGGAAGGAACTTGCAGCCTAAGGTTCCTCTCTCTGGACCGTCCGGTTCAGACAGCATTGTCTTTCTCATCGCTTTTGAATGTGGATTTCATACTGCTTATTATATCGATTGTGTCCGATATCCGTCAATATCCCGCAGCAACTAACAGCTCCGGCTCCCTTAATGAACCGGAAGGTCGGGATATAGCGACGCCCGATCTCCGAAAATGCCAATGATCGTACGAATGACTTGCGCTTCAGGTTCCGGCGTATGGATATATAGCTGACGTGGCGAAGCGACAAGCAGCCGACTAACCAGCAAGCTTTCCTCTTCCTCGGTCTCCTCCAAGCTTTCCTTCCCGCCCGAGTTCGACCGTCCCGGCGCTTCCGGCTCGACTTCGTCGGCTTCTCCGAGCGGACGCAGCTCCTCATCGAGCAACCGGAAGGCATGCCCGCCGGAATGCAGAACGTGAACCGTCGGCGTTCTCGATTCCTGCCGCTCCACCATCGACTTAAGCAAGGCCATGAATTCCTGGTACTGACGCTCCATCATTCGCTCTTCAATTGCCGCTTCGGCCGCTTCCAGAACTTCGGCTCGGTAGTCGGAGAGGCGGAACCTCAGAAAGCCTTCCAGGTTCAAACGTTCATGCTCCGCCAAATACTGCGAAAACTTGTCAGCCAGCTTCTGCCGCCTGCGCTCCCTTCCACGGCCCATCCACCCGTTGTCCGCTTCCGGCTCGCCGTCCAGCAGCGCAACGGCTTCCGCAATCATTGCATCGAGCTCCATTGCATCGCTTAAGCTGAACTTGGATCGAAACAGCTTCCTAAGCAGCGACGGCTCTTGCTCCGACAGCGTATATTCCGCCAACACCTTTCCGACGCGGTCGCATGACTTCTTTTTTCCTTGCGGCCCCGGACCGATCGGGAACTGACAGCGAATCACGCCGTCTTCCTGGCTTAACTCCCATAGCACGCTGTCCACCGGAGCGTCAGCATCTACGAACGTTCGGCTCAGCATGCCCGCCAGCCGTTCCAGCGAAGGAGGATCGCTTGCGTATGCCACGACGAACTTCATCTTTTTTTTCATTTCCCCGCCTCCACCCTTCCGACTCGTTACTTAACTATATGGTGGCCCAAAAAGGGATATACGATGGCAGGGCGTTTATGGTATATTTTATAAAGTTTGATCAAGAAAGGACGTCCCTATGTCTTTATCGTCGTTTTCCAATCGTCAGATACGTTGGAATCGGTTACTGCTGAAGGGCTGCTGGGTCGTGTTCCTACTATCCATAGCCACTGAGTTCTTTTATTTGCAAGTAACCGAACTGCCTGCCACGCAATTCATCTCCTCATACATCGTCCGACCGGCGGCAATCATGGGAGTCATCCTGATCGCTGCGGAAATCAGCATTCGTTATTTTTCCAAGCATCACGACTACATCCTCATCACGACTGCCACTTTGTTAACCTATACCGTCACCTTCGTTCATTCTTCCTTGGAGTATCTCCTGTTTCTTCTGTTTTTTCCGATTTTGATCAGCATTTTTTATTTCCAGTACAAAAAGCTGGTGTACGCCATCTTGATTACCGGCGTCGCTTTTGCCGCATTGCTTGCGTTTAACGGCGAGATCGAGGAGCGCATGTCAAGCGCGGGAGTGCTGACGATGGCGATCATTTTGCTTGTGTACAGCGGAATCGGATTCGGCATTCTTGCCAGAGGCAAAGAAATTTTGAGTCATTTGCGCAGCTCGTACGAATCGAATCAGGAGCTGCTTGTGCGGACGATAATGATGGACAAGCTGGCGAAGACGGACGCGCTTACCGACACCTACAACCACATGGCTTATCACGAATATACGGACTACCTTGTCGCACAGGCGGACAAAGAAGTGTTACAGCTGCATCTGGCCATTATGGATATCGACAATTTCAAGAAAATCAACGATACGTTCGGCCACAAAGCAGGGGACGTCGTATTGCGCAAAGTCGCTTCGATCGCCCGCTTGAAAACCGGAAGCAACGACTTCGTCGCCAGGTACGGCGGAGAAGAGTTCGTTATTTTGTTTACGGAGAAAAGCTTTCAGGAGGCGTTCGATCTGGTCGAGGATATTCGCAAGGAGATTGCCGCCTCGTCGCACGACACGTTGGACGGAAGCAATGTAACCGTCAGCATCGGGCTGAACGCCTACATTCCGGGAATGGGCAAGGAGGAACTGTTTAAGCTGGCGGATGCGGCTCTGTACGAGGCGAAACGCTCGGGCAAGAACCGCACCGTCATCGCCCAGCCTGAACAGACGCCGCAGCATCTTGCCGCAAGCGGAAGCTGTTGAGCGAAATAAAGGGCCGTTCCCGAGTCGCAAATCGCCCACGGGAACGGCCCTTTATTTATGAATCAGTTCTGCATGACGTAATCCTTCTCGGCGGTCTCGCTTTCCCCGTACACCTTCAAAATCTCGTACTTCGTGTTGCGCTGAGCCGGAATTTTGCCGCTTTCGCGAATCAACTTAAGGATAAGTTCGATATTGACTTTATGCGTCGTGCCTGCGGCCGAGACGACATTCTCTTCGATCATCGTGCTGCCGAAGTCGTTGCAGCCGTACTGCAGCGACAGCTTGCCGATCTCCGGTCCCATCGTTACCCAAGACGACTGGAAGTTCTGGATATTGTCGAGAGCGATACGGCTGATGGCCAGCGTCTTCAGATACTCCTCCGGCGTCGCCTTCTCGCGCTTCATGTTCGTGTTGTCGGGCTGGAAAGTCCACGGGATGAATGCCAGGAAGCCCGGGGACGGATAGCCGTTGTTCAAGCATTCGTCCTGCGCGTCGCGTACGCGCAGCAGATGCAGCGCCCGCTCCTCCATCGATTCGCCAAACCCGATGACCATCGTCGCCGTCGTGTTCATGCCGATTTTGTGCGCGGTCGTCATCACTTCCATCCAGTCTTTCCAAGAGCCCTTCAGACGGCTGATTTTCTTCCTCGTCCTATCGTCGAGAATTTCCGCGCCGCCGCCCGGCAGCGAGTCCAGGCCCGCCTCGTGAAGCTGTCTGACGACATCCTCGATCGGGATGTTGCCGGCCACGACTTGCATCTTGCGGATTTCCGCAGGGGAGAACGAGTGCATGGTGATGCTCGGGAAGCGCTGCTTGATGCCGCGCAGCAAGTCCAGATAATAGCTGAACGGCAAGTCGGGATTCGTCCCGCCCTGCATCAATATTTCGGTGCCGCCCACGTCGATCGTCTCCTGAATTTTCTGGAAGATCGCTTCGTCCGGCAGCACATAGCCTTCCTTGGAGCCCGGCGCCCTGTAGAACGCGCAAAAACGGCAATAAACGTCACACACGTTCGTGTAGTTGACGTTACGCCCCACGACAAACGTCGTGATCGGCTCCGGATGCTTGGCCAGCATAATCCGGTTAGCCGTATGCCCCATCTTTTCTATTTCATCGCTCTCGAACAAAGCAACAATATCTTCCTGTTGAAGACGTTTGCCCTGCAGAGCGCCTTCCAATATCCGATCCACTTGACTCATGTTCGGACCCTCCTCCTCGGTGGACTGCTGTCCTCTTCAAACCTTATCCCATCGTAACATAAAAACACCGCGGGAGTCACCTAAGAGGCGACAAGTCCGCGGCGATGTTGAATCCGATCCTTCGTTTCCTGAAACATCTGCCGTTCGTGCTCATGCAACAGTACGTTTGGTCGCGCGAAGTAATAGCCCTGCCCCATATCGACTTCGAGCTTGAACAGGATGTCGGCTTCCTCCTCGCGCTCGACTCCCTCCGCCACAATCTCGCAATTCATCTCTCGAGCGGCCATGACGATGGCTCGCAGCAACGATTCCTTGATGGCGATCTGATCGACATGCTTAATGACCGAACGATCGATCTTGATCAGCTCAGGAACGAGTTCTCCGATCCATTGCAGACTGGAATAGCCCGAACCGGCATCGTCCACCGCAAAGCGGAAGCCGTGCTGGCGGAACGATCCCAAAATGGCATTCATTGCTGTAAAATTTGTAATCTGGTGGCGCTCCGTAATTTCAAAAATCACCTGCCGAGCGCTGAGCGACGGACTCCGTTCCAAGCATTCAAGCACATGGGAGAGAAAAAGAGGATGCGACAGCGTCACTGCGGTTATGTTCAGAAACACCGGTTCCTTAATGCTGCGAGAAGCGATCTCGTCCAGCGCGCGCTTAACGACGAGAAATTCCAAACGGCTGAGAAGTCGGCTCTGCGTGGCGAAATTGAACAGCTCGTCCGGAAAATGCAGCAGAGATCCTTCCGGCCCCCGCGTCAGCATCTCCCATCCGAACACGTCTCCCGTCGTCAAATTCATAATTGGCTGCGCCAATACGGTAATCGTCCCGTTGTCCAGGACATGCTCCAGCTCGCTCCGCAGACTCTGCATCTGAGGCGTGATTGTCCCCGTTGCCAACGCCAACGCGGCTTGATAGCTTTCCAGCAGCAAAATTTCGGTTGGGGCATCGGACGCGGGGGCGGCGGAAAACGGCACTGAAGCAGAAACGACGGTCAGCGTATTTCTCCATTCGGGGCGATGCCCCGCCAGACCGACCTCCAAGTCGGTACGTACTCCGTCGAGCAACAGCCGTAATTTCTCCGGCACGAAGCTGCTTTTCTCTTTGAAGTATCGGCTCTCGGTCAGCATAATAAGCTCGGTGTCGGAATACTGAACTAGCGCGATTACCTCTTGCTCCTCGAAACGGTTCATTGCGGAGATGCGAAGATGACGACGGGCGGCTTCCAGAAAGTCGGACCATTCGCCGCGGGAAATCTCCTGCTTAACCGGATAGCAATCCAGCTTGAACAACGTCAGATAGCAATCCTTGCCTCGTCTGATTCTCTTGTTCAACAAGGAAACGGTTGGGCGGCGCAAGGTGAAGTCCGGCGGATAGAACCTAAGCAGCCGGTCAGGCAGCAGCATGCGGCATGCCCATGAAAACCGGTCGATCATCTTCTGCATTCTCAAGTTCCATCATCCCTGTCTTGAAATAGATTGGAATATTATAACACAAAAGGAGCGAAGACGGGTAGAGAAAACAAAGCAAAAAAACCGCAGGAATCGACACAATTCCCGCGGCTTCTACTTTGTTAGGAACGGGTTGCGCTTTCTTCTCGAATCGCTTCGACAAACTTATCGAGCGCCTCGAGCAGCAAAGAGCGCGGACAGGCCAGATTCACCCGCAAGTAGCCGGCTCCTTGTTCGCCAAACACGGAGCCTTCGGTGAAGGCGACGCCCGCTTTGTCGAACATGAGCTGCTTCAGCTCCGCAGGCTTGTTCGAGATCGCCGTGCAGTCCATCCATACCATGTACGTACCTTCCGGCGACATCGCCTTCACCTGCGGCAAATGCTCCTTCACGTAAGCGAGCAGCGCGTCCCGATTGCCCTCCAAATAGACGAGCAATTGATCCAGCCATTCGTCGCCGTGCGCATAGCTCGTCTCGGTCGCGGTCAGTCCGAAGTACGACTCCATGTGGATGGACAGCGTTTTGAGCGCCGCATTGTACTGACGGCGAACGTCCGCATTCGGGATGACGACGGCCGCCGCCTGCAACCCGGCGAGATTAAACGTTTTGCTTGGCGCGATGCAGGTAATGGAATGCTGCGCGCTCGCCTCCGACAAGGAAGCGTACGGCACATGCTTATGCCCGGAGAAGACGAGATCGTGGTGAATTTCGTCCGCGACGACAAGCAGTCCGTGCTTCGCGCAAATTTCTGCGACCCGCTCCAGTTCCTCGCGCGTCCATACTCGTCCGCCGGGATTGTGCGGCGTGCACAGCAACAGCATTTTTGCCCCGGCCGCCGCCTGCTTCTCCAGCAGCTCGAAATCCATCTCATAGCGGTCATTGCGAAGGACTAGCGGATTGTTCACGACCTCCCGCCCGTTCATGCGAATGACGTCGTAGAACGGATAATAGACCGGCGATTGCAAAATGATTCCGTCCCCCGGCTGCGTAAACGTCTGCACCGCCACGCTCAGCGCCGGCACCACTCCCGGGCTGGAAGAGAGCCAATCCTGCTCGATCCGCCATCCATGGCGTCGCGACAGCCATCCGACAATGGCGTCGTAATAGCTTTGAGGCCGCATCGTATAGCCGTAAATGCCATGCTCCGCTCGATGCTTGATCGCGTCCACGACTTCCTTCGGGGGTTGGAAATCCATATCCGCTACCCACAAAGGCAGAATATCGGGACGACCGAACAGCTTCTCCGATTGATCCCACTTGTAGGAGGCCGTTCCCGTCCGGTCGATGCGTCTGTCGAAATCGTATTTCATGCGTTTTCCTCCGATTCGTTTTACCCGTTGATTTCCCGCTCCGCAGCCTCGATTGCCTGCCGCAGATCCTCCAAAATATCGTCCCCATGCTCAAGTCCGACGGAAAACCGCAGCAACCGGTCGTCCACGCCGACCGCGCGACGGATTTCTTCCGGGATGTCCGCATGCGTCTGTACCGCCGGGTAGGTCATCAGAGACTCCGCGCCTCCCAGGCTTTCCGCAAATGCGATCAGCTTAATGTGGCGCAGGATCGGCTCAATCGTGCGGGCATCCTTCATTCGGAAGGAGAAGATGCCTGTATTGCCGGAAGACTGGGCGTTCTGAATTTCATGTCCGGGGTGATCCGGCAGCGCCGGGTAGTATACCTCTTCCACGGAAGGGTGATCCTTAAGCCACTCAGCAACCTTCGTCGCGTTTGCCTGGTGCCGCTCCATCCGCAGCGCCAGCGTCTTCATGCCGCGCATCAGCAACCAGGAGTCCTGGGGAGCGAGCACTGCGCCAATCGAGTTGTGCAGGAACGCCACGTCCGCGGACAATTTCTCGCCCTTAGTTACGATGAGACCCGCAAGCACATCGTTATGGCCGCCCAGGTACTTGGTTGCGCTGTGGACGACGATATCTGCGCCAAGCTCGATCGGCCGTTGGAAGAACGGCGTCAGCAGCGTATTGTCCACAATCGTGAGCAGGCCGCTGCGCTTCGCCCAAGCCGCCACCTTGGCAATATCCGTAATCATCATCAGAGGGTTCGTCGGCGTCTCGATGAGCACCGCCTTCGTATTCGGCTTGCGATGCGATTCCAGGGCATCCAGATCATTCGTATCGATATAAGTCGCCGTCACGCCGAACCTGGACATCACCTGCTCCAGCAGACGGTAGGTTCCGCCGTATAGATCCAGCGATACGAGCAAATGGTCTCCGCTGCTGAACAAAGAGAAAACGATCTGCAGCGCGGCCATGCCCGAACTAGTCGCGAAGCCTGAGTCCCCGCCTTCCAGGTCGGCCGCCGCCGCTTCCAGCACAGCGCGCGTCGGGCTCTTCGAACGGGAATAGTCAAAGCCCGTGCTTTGCCCGAGGCGAGGATGCCGGAAGGCGGTGGAAGGATAGATCGGGAAGCTTACCGCTCCCGTCTGCGGATCGTTCTGCGACCCGATTTGGGCTAAGCGACTTTCAATTTTCATAATGATTCAAGCGCCTCCTAACGAATTGGTTTGCGACTTGGCTTTGCCTAGCTCATATGGCGTTGCTTGGTAAACGTAATAATTCAGCCAGTTGGAGAACAGCAGGTTGCCGTGCGCTCTCCAGGTGGATAGTGGGAACTTCGTCGGGTCGTCGTTCGGAAAATAGTTCTTCGGAACGTTAACCCGCAGTCCTTTGGCTTTGTCTCGATCATACTCCCACTTGAGCGATTGCGGATCGTACTCGGAATGGCCGGTCACGAAAATCTGTTTGCCGTCCGCTGACGCCGCGATGTAGACCCCGGCCTCCTCCGATTCCGACAAAATTTCCAGCCCCGGCGCTTTCTCCACGTCCTCCCTCAACACTTCGGTGTGGCGGGACTGAGGCGCATAGAACATTTCGTCGAAGCCCCGCAGCAGAGGCGTATTTGGTTTCGTCACTCCATGCGCGAAGACGCCGAACATTTTGTCCTGAAGCGGATATTTCGGAATGCCGAAGTGGTGATACAGCCCTGCCTGCGCTCCCCAGCAAATATGGAAGGTGGACGTCACGTTATCGACCGACCAATCCATAATTTCCTTCAGCTCTTCCCAGTAGTTCACTTCCTCGAACGGCAAGTGCTCGACAGGAGCGCCGGTAATAATCATCCCGTCATACTTCTCGTCTTTAATGTCTTCGAACGTTTTATAGAAGCTGGACAGATGCTCAGTGGACGTATTTTTGGAGGTGTGCGTCTTCGGATGCAGCAATACCGCCTCCACTTGCAGCGGGGTATTTCCGATCAGGCGCAGCAGTTGGGTTTCCGTCGTTTCCTTGGTCGGCATCAAATTCAGGATCGCGATCCGCAGCGGGCGAATATCCTGATGATACGCGACGCTTTCATCCATGACGAAGATGTTTTCTTGTGCCAGCACTTCCTTGGCCGGCAAGTGGTCCGGTACTTTAATCGGCATATTCATTCCTCCTATTGGGCCGAATGTTGCATGTCGCCAAATAAAAAAACGACCCCAAATGAGTTCAGGGTCGTGTATCCGTCAATCGTACGCGCGCCCCTCTCATCTGTCAGAAACATACCGTTTCCGCAAGAATTAGCACCGTGCGTATAATAGCTACGCCGGTTGCCGGGCTTCATAGGGCTAGTCCCTCCGCCTGCTCTTGATAAGATGGCCATCATTATTTGGTTGTCGGGAAAACTACCCTTAATGTACCCGAAATCGCGGGGACAGTCAAGGTGTCGTTTATGCGCGGACCGCCGTCTGCAAAGGCTTGATTTTCTCCTTGAAAGGTTTGGGGGGTGAGGATTATACTTATCACGTTAACCAACATTATCGACAAAGTCCACGCGACTGCAAAAAGGGGGGAGCCGGGCATGGAAGGCGATAAACCGAAGCCGGATGGAAGTCACATAAAAAATGCAGGATCGATTTCCGTCATTGGCAAGATAACGATGTCCGGCCTCTTCCGGATAATCTATATCGCTTAGGCGGAATCGTCCTGCATGAACGGAAACGGACATGCAAAAGGAGCGATTCCCATGAAAATCAGACTTGTAAACAATGGCATATTTACGCCGATCGACAGCATTGAAGAAACATTGATTGCGCCGAAAAACGGATTTTACTGGATTGACGCGGACGTAGACGATCTGGTCGTCCTTCAGCCCCTGTTCGGGCTTCACGATCTGGCCGTCGAGGACTGCTTGACGGAAGAGGAACAGCGGCCCAAGCTGGAAATTTACGAAAACCAGTATTTTCTTGTGATCAACAGCATCCGCTTCGACGATGAGGAAATTTTCCTGCGGGCGGTGAACCTATTTCTCGGCCGTCACTATCTGATTACGGTTACCCGTCAGAAGATCAACGAAATCCGCAGCGTCAAGCCGATTCTATGGGAGCAGGAGGTCGATACGGCCGACCGCTTCATGTACCACCTCGTCGACCTTGTCGTCGACAATTACATTACGGTAGGCGACAGGATCGAAGCCCGCATCGAAAGCCTCGAAGAAGATATTCTCATGCATACGAAGAAATCCCATCTGACCGAGATCATTGGACTTCGAAGCGAGATTTTGTGGCTGAAGAAAGCACTGGGACCGCAGCGAGATTTGATTGCCACGCTCAACAAGAAGGATTTGCGCCTGATCGACAACGATTTGCAGAAATATTTCGGCGACATTCACGAGAACGCGGTCAAAATTTATGAAACGTTCGAGACTTACCGCGACCTGATGGGGAACTTACGAGAGGCTTACCAATCCAGTCTGGCGAGCCGCGCGAACGAAATTATGAGAGTGTTTACCGCTCTCACGACCATTTTCATGCCATTGACCTTTATTACCGGAATTTACGGAATGAACTTCGACTATATTCCCGGAATGCATTTCGCCTACGGTTCGGTTGTTCTGATCGTCTGTATGACCGTCATCGGCATTGGCATGTTTTACTTGTTCCGCAAGAAGGATTGGCTATGAAAGCGAGCCAACCCGCACCCGATCCGTCCGATAGGCGAACGATACGCCCTTAGAGCCGGCTTCCTTCATCCATACGAAGGGAAGCCGGCTTTGTTTATATTCGCGGATCAGACGGCTTGAACGACCGATCTGCGATGCCGGATTCGCATCATGCGCAGCTTCGCGTATTTCGTCTCCGCTTCATCGGCGGAGACGGAATCCCCATACATTTTGCGAAGCAGCGGCTTCAAATATTGATCTCCGAGCTCGCCGATGGCCGTTTCGAATTGCTGCGCTTCCTCTTCGGTCAACTCGCTGAGCTCCCGCTCCACGATCGGCAGCACATCGTATCCTTCCTCGTCCAGACGCTCAATTCGTTCGATGAGTGCGCGGCGCGAGCATTTTAGGTCGTCCCCTAATTGAACCAGCGTTTTACCGCCGCGTATCCCTTCTAGAAGAGAACGCTTCTCCCTGACAATCGCCAGCTTCTTGCTGTACTTCTCCTCCTGCTGCCGGAACATCCAGGATGCCAACTGCTCCGCAGTTACCGATCCCGGCACCCACTCGCTAAGCGGAAACGTATGCCGCCTCTCCATGCCCTGCAGCAGTTCGATGATCTCGCCGCCGTAACGTTCGGTCTTAACTTTCCCGAAGCCCGGAATCTCCCCCAACTCGTCCAGCGTATGGGGCAAATAAACGGCCAGCAGTTGCACTTCCCGGTTCGTCGCGATCAGATAAGCCGACTTCTTCTCTTCGACCGCTCTGGCTCTCCTCCAGGTCCGGAGCGTAGATACCACTTCTTCCGCATCTTGCGTGTCCGCATAGCATTGCAGCAGCTGCGGCATAGCTTGACGACGTTCCCAGAACGGCACCTCCTCCAACATTCCGTCCAGAAGAGGCCTGAAGCCCAGCTTCATTTTGACAGCGACCCCATGACGGAACGCAGCCAGCAGCTCTTCCCAGCTCATGCCCTCGTACCACAGATCCTGCACCTCCGACGCCGCATCTTGAAGCGTCCGCCAGCCAACGCTCCAAATCCCCTGCAGTTCGCCGATGAACACCTGTGCGCGCTCATCCGCATGTCCCGTCACCCGCTCGAACTGATTCAAAAATACAACCTGCATTCCAATTCCTCCCCGGCCGCATCCGCGGCTTCATAATGTGCGTTCAACTGCAACGCCGGCCAGGGCAAACAAAAAAAGCACCCCACGCCGGTTTGGCGATGAGGTGCTTCCTCAATCGTGCGAACATTGAACAACTTAAGATTATCAGAATTATCCAGGTTAGGCAAGACCTCTTTGATCATTTATAATAAAGGCAACAGCTGCCCCAAGGAGGACTTATCCGCATGGTTTTGAAAGATTACGATTTTCTGTCCGATTCGACTGAACAAACGTCGACCCGTTTTGTTACGTTCATTACTCCCGGCCTTAAACGCTTCGATCTGGCCATATTAACGACGAACCGTTTTTACGGCAAAAAATTGGTCACCGACATGATGTTCGGGCGAAGCGCCATACTCGGTCCCGACGACCTGGAGGAAGAGGGCGTGCTTGAATCGGCATTTCGCATCTCCGAAGAGGAAGCCGCTGAGCTAGCTCAGTTCCTGACTCTCGTACTGGGAGCTGTCAACTTCACCGATTAACGGACGAATGGTTCGGATATGCTAACGGAATCAGTCGCCTTAAGAAGGAGTTGAGATTTCGCCATGTCCCCTTTCTCTCCTGAAAACAAGCAGCCGTCGACCGATCTGGCCACGGTAGAATCGCAGCGCAACGACCTCGCTTCCGAGGAGTTCCCGGAGGGGCCTTACGGCTCACCCGCTCCGATGCACGCCATCGGTAAAAGCTCACCATGGCGCGACGACCAGCGTCCGCCTAACCCTTTCTCCTATGAAAATCGCGAGTTCCATGCCGGTATGGAGCGAGGCTACCCGGGAGACGTCGACGCTCCGGACGAAGTTGTCGAAGAAGATTATCCTTAGCCGCTCGTTCGGCCCGGATATGGAATCGGCATTTCTGTCGACCATCCCCGGGCCTGAGTTTCTATCGTTTCCCGATTCGCTGCACCTCGTCATGCGTAAGGTCGAGCATATCGGCGATTTGCGCTGCATCCAAACCTTTAGCGAGCATTTTGCGGACTACCTTAGCCCTCTCTTCTGCCATACCTTCAGCTTTTCCTTCAGCTACTCCCTGCTCCTTGCCCTTCAACAGTCCCTCTTCAATGCCCTCCTCATACCCCCAACGCTTCCAGGCCGGCATCAATTCCATAATTGCTTCCCCCTCCTTCGGATGATCGTTCATCAATTCGCGCATGATTCGCTCGTCCTGCTCAGGGTCGGGTTTGAAATACAAATCCGCCACCGACATCAGCAGCGCTATCCGCGCATCGTCCAGCTTCCTTCTGAGCCGTAAAAGCATCCGCAAATACGCCAGACGCATTTCTTTTTTCTCCTTCTCATTGTAACCCATTTTCGCCAGCAGTGCAGCAGCTACCGGATTGTCCGAATCGACAAACCTCCTCCAGGAATGCCGCCTCAGCTCCACCTTCCAATAATGAAATCGGACGATTTCGCGCCCCGGGATGGCCATCCTGAACGTATCCGGTTCCTCGCCGCCTTCGTCCGCGGTGAAGATGGCGATCGGAATAATCAGTCGATGCTCCTTGCGATGACGCTCGAACAGACGACCGAAATAAATGAACATTCGTTCGGAAAAGTCCTTCTTACGCGACGATTGCGGCTCCATATGAACCAGAATGTACGCATCCAGCGCTTTGTAGCGGGTTTCCAATAGCAAATCGAGAATTTTCGCCTCCTCGCCGACAATATCGACGAGCTGCTCCTGCATCAACAGCCTCGTATGACTGTGATCCAGCAAAACGTCCAATTCGGGAAAAAACAGCTCGATAAACTCTGCAAAAAAAGTTTGCAGCAGCTTCTTGAATGCTTCGTCATGCGGTATCGCCGCGCCTTTCTCCTGATCCCGCATCCCTCTGTTTCTCATCTCCACCTGCCTCCTCTTTGAGTCGGCCGAAAACGACAAACGCCGCCTACTCCCCGTAAAACAGGGAGCAAGCGGCGTGTTCTTCACGACCGACTATTCAAACTATGCCTAAAATTGTACCAAACCTTGGCAATTTGCGCCAGAGCCAACCTTATCGTAAATCCGGGCCGAACAGCAGCACGTTGCTCAAATTCCGCCCCGGCGTGAACAACTGAACTCCCTGCGAGTAGATGCCGGCCGAAGCGCCTCCGTCCAACCCCATCGCATCGACGGCGCCCTTGGCTCGCAATAATTCGGCAACTTCTCCGTGCGTCGCCGAACCGGTCGTGACCATGACGACACGGCCGTCCTTCGTAATTCCGATACCGCTACGAGCGGCACGCTTGGCGTCGGCCCCGTCCTTCTCGACTACCTTGCCGCCTTCGATCAGCTTCGGCCAGGCTTGCACGGCCGTTACGACATCGTTCCAGCGAACGAGTCTCCCCTCCGCGTTCGAGTACGTCACGCGGTAATGCACCTTCCGGCCGACCTTGAACATTTCTTTCAGCTCCGCCATGCTTTCGCGCTGATTGACGATCACGTAGCCGTCGCGGGGTATTTTGGCGTTTTCGCCTTTCGCTACCCTAATCACCTTACCGCCGCTTACGACGATCATGACGCCTTTATCGGTGCCGATTCTCGCGCCGTAATCGGGCGTATAGATCGTTGTCCCGCTGCCTGCCCGACGGTTTACGTAGCTTGCCGACCAGCGACGCTGCGAATCGTACAGCCCATCGAATCCCCCTGCAATGCTCGGCGACGCCTCATCAAGCCGTGCGGTGCCGTCCGCAGCAAAGCTAACAATCGTTCCTATGCTGCCGGTATTAAACAGCAGCTCGCCGTCTTTGACCAGCGTTCCGTAGGGCAACGGCACTTCATCGTTGTACGCGGCGAAATAAGTGCCGTTAATCGCATAGCTCGCCTGACGCCTCGTTACGATCGCTTTCATCGCTTCCGCGTTGCCGAGCGCGTCCTTCCCAAGTCCCAGACCTGCTGGCATCCCTTGCGGCAGCACGATCGTATTGACGTAGGCTTTCCGGCCGTTCAGCTTCGTTTGGCCCGATTCCGTCTTCGGCGCGGAGGCCGACTTGAACTTGACGGGATCGACAATCTGCAACCGGAAGCTGCAACTGGCGGTCTCGCGCTCGTAGCCGGACGCTGTGACCTCTACTTGCGTCGTTCCTTTTGCCAGCGGTATCGCGATGCCTTGCGAAGTGACGCGGGCTAACTTCGGATTTGCGAATTCATAGTATAAATACGGCTCATATTGAAACAGAGCGTCCAGACTCGTCTTCGCGTTCATCGGCAGCTTAACCGTTTCTCGCGGACAAACCAGTCCGTCTTCCGCCGTCTGCTCCTCCTGTGAAGCCGACGATGCCGCAGGCCTATCTGTCCCGGCATCCGCTCCCATCAAGCTGAATCCAATTAGTGCTACTCCTGCTGTCTTCACCAAAAAACGCAACCTTTTACCCACGAAAAAAGACCCCTCCATTCCGAATAACGTTATTTTCGGACGGAAGGGGGCTAATGTTTAGAAGCCGAAGTAATTTTTAGCGTTGCGGTAGCAGATATCCTCCACCATGGTGCCGAGCAACTCCATATCCTCCGGGGCTTCTCCGCGCTCGACCCACCCGCCGAGCATATCGCACAAAATTCTGCGGAAGTATTCATGACGAGGATAGCTCAGGAAGCTTCGGGAATCCGTCAGCATGCCGACAAACCGGGACAAGAGGCCGAGATTAGCCAATGCGTTCATCTGCTCCAGCATGCCGTCCTTCGTATCGTTAAACCACCAGGCCGAGCCGAGCTGAATTTTCCCCGGAATTCCGCCGCCCTGGAAGCTACCCATCACCGTTCCCAGCACATAATAATCCTTTGGATTCAGCGAGTATAGAATCGTTCTCGGCAAACCTGCTTTGGCATCAATGCCGTCCAGCAGCTTCATCAGCGGATAGGCCAGTTCGCCGTCGTGAATCGAGTCGAAGCCGGTATCCGGCCCGAGCCGGGCGAACGAACGGCTGTTGTTGTTCCGGGATGCATGGATGTGGAGCTGCATCGTCCAGCCGAGCTTGCTGTACTGCTCGCCCAGATGAAGCAGCGTGTACGTCTTGTACTTGCTTTCCTCCTCCAGCGTCAACGTCTCGCCGCCAAGAGCTCTCGCATAGATGGCGGACACTTCTCCAAGACTCGTCTCGGCGTACAGGACGCGATCGAGCGCATGGTCCGACACTTTGCAGCCGACCTTCGCGAAGAAAGCGATGCGGTTGTCTACCGCCTCCAGGAAACCTTCGTACGTATCGACGTTCATTCCCGCCGTCTCGCCGAGCTTGCGCACCCAAGGCACGAACGTGTCGCGGCGAATTTCCAGCCCTTTGTCGGGCCGGAACGACGGGAGCACAAGGCAATCGAAATCGGCGATACCTTTAATCCCCTCGTGATACTCCAGTGTATCGGTCGGATCGTCGGTCGTGCAGATGACGCGCACGCGCTGGTCCCGGATCAGCCTTCTGACGGAAAAGTCGTCGGAACGCAGCACCGCGTTCGCCTTCTCCCAGATCGCCGGCGCGTTCTTCTCGTTAATCGGTTCCTCGATGCCAAAATAGCGCCTCAGCTCGAGATGCGACCAGTGATACAGCGGATTGCCAAGCGTCGCGGGAACCGTCCTCGCCCAGGCGAGGAAACGGTCGTAGTCGTCCACCCCTGGCCCTCCGGTCACAAGCGATTCCTCGATTCCGTTCGCCCGCATCGCCCTCCACTTGTAGTGGTCCCCGTACAGCCAAATTTCCGCGAGGTTGCCGAAGCGCTTGTCCTCGTAGATTTCCTGCGGATTCAGATGGCAGTGGTAGTCGATAATCGACTGCCCCGCCGCGTAATCGTGATACAGCCTCCGCGAAACCTCGCTCTGAAGCAAAAAGTGATCGCCCATGAACTCCTTCACTCCGTTATCGCCCCTTCATCGAAATTTGACCAGCTCGTCTACACGCACCGCCTGCCCCGTGCGGATCGAACGGTTCGCCGCGATGCCCGTCAATATGCTTTTTGCTCCGTCGATATGATTCGCCGCCCGCTTAAACCGATCCTCCGCCGGAACGCCGAAAATATCGTTCAGCAGCACCGGATCGCCGCCGCCGTGTCCGCCTTCGCCCTCTTCAACGTCGACCACGTAAGGAGCCGCAAACATCGGGAACACGGTGATGGATCTGTCTTTAAGCGCGCCTTCCTCGGATTTCTCGCCGCCCGAGTTGACATACGATTGTTCGACGATCGTCATCTCGATGCGCCCCTTCGTGCCGTTAAACGCAATGCGGTAGCCTTCCCAAGGGAGGTAGGCGTTAAGCGAATACGTCAAAATCGCATTGTTCTTATACCTTACCAGCACGCCCATCGTATCCTCGATGCTGATGCCGTCTCCGAACACGCTCTGGTCGCGCTGATAGCCGTCCTCATGCTCGGCGTCCAGATAGAGCGCCTTCAGGTTGTCGTTCCCGTCAAGCGGCAGCGCGAACGGATCGTCCTTGGCGTTCGGATTCCCGGTTGCGCGATCGTAGAACTTCGTGACTCCGCGCTGCTCTGCGTTCTCCTTGCCGTAGAACAGCAAATCCCCGAAAGCGAACACCGTGTCCGGCTCCGAGCCGATCCAGAAGTTGACGAGGTCGAAATGGTGCGTCGACTTATGGACGAGCAGGCCGCCGCTGTTTCTTTTGTCCCGGTGCCATCTCCGGAAATAATCCGCCCCGTGCTGCGTATTCAACAGCCATTCGAAGTGGACCGAAGTAATTTTGCCTATCGCGCCGTCTTCGATCAGTTCGCGGGCTTTCGTATGGTGCGGCGCATAGCGATAGTTAAACGTCACCCTCACGTTCCGCCCGGTGCGCTCGACCGCGTCCAAAATGTCCTGACACTTCTTCTCGTCGACCGTCATCGGCTTTTCGGTCACGACGTCGCAGCCAAGCTCCATCGCGCGGATGATGTACGTATGGTGAGTGCGATCCACACTCGTCACGATAACGGCGTCGGGCCGTTCCTTCGCGATCATCTCTTCGAACTGCTCGGCCTTGTAAGTCGCCACCCGGCGGTAGCCGTAACGATCGGTCAACTGCCGATTGGCGTACTCCATTCGAGTCTGATTCGTGTCGCAGAACGCCAGCAGCTCTGACGTATCGCTGAAAGACGTCGCGATCGCCGAATAGAAAAACTCCGCCCGTCCTCCCGAACCGACTAACACATACTTTTTCTTGTCGCTCATATTCGCTCACCCTTATGTTGGATTTGTTGTTCCGATAAGAGTAACTTATAGCAAACAAGAAACGTTTTCTCCTTCTTTCCTGCTCACTTCGGCCAAAACCCCGCATATTTTGCTATAATACGTAATAGATCATAGCGAACGGAAAGAAGGTGCTGCCGCTTTGACTGCTTCATCTTTGACGGAAAGGCTTGAGCACGGAAACCTGTCCGACTCTTTCTACATCGAGTACGTGAGCCGCACCCAACCCTTTACGATGGAAGCGCATCATTTTCATTCTTACTTCGAGCTGTACTGTCTGTTGTCCGGCACGCGCGATTATTTCGTCCGCGATTCGACGTACGGCGTAGAAGCCGGCGACCTCGTCTTCATCGGCCCTAACGTGCTGCACCGAACCCTGCTCGCAGGCGACCCCGCTCATGCGCGCATTGTCGTCCATATCGACGATCGCTACGTCCGGAACGTACTCGGGGAGCATGCCGAGCTGCTGCTGGGCCCTTTCGTCGCCGCCGCGCCGATCGTCCGGCTGAAGGGCGAGCAAAGGCTTCGGCTGGACGCATTAACCGGCCGCATACTCGAAGAGCTTCGTATGCGACCGCCTGGCTTTGAACTGGCCCTTAGGACGGCGCTCGCGGAGCTATTGCTGCTCTCTGCTCGCGCCGTTCAAGCCGGGCATGTCCCGGAAGCCTCCCTGTCCTCGCCGATGCATCGCAAAATGTCCGAAATCGTGCGTTATCTGAACGCGAACTACGGCGAGCCGATCAAAGTCGGCGAACTGGCCGAGCGATTTTATATCAGCCCGTACCATATGAGTCGCTCGTTCAAAGCGGCAACCGGCTTTACGGTCGTCGACTACCTGAACTTGACGCGCGTCAAGGAAGCGCAGCGACTGCTTCGCGCAACCCGTCTGTCGATCACGGAAATTGCGGCCCGCACCGGCTTCGACAACTTCTCCCACTTCGGCAAAACGTTTAAAAAAATAACCCGGGCTTCCGCCCGGGATTATCGCAAGGAGCATAGCGCCGCCTCTCCACAATAGCATACAATGCGGTCGGGAGGCTTCATTGGAATGTTACGTTTTCGCTTCCGATTTGACTTTGAGTCTTTAATGAATCATCGTCAAGCAAGCCGTCAGGCCGCTTGTACAGTTGCCCAGCCAATCTCGGTCGGGAATCGCTCTCATCGGGCGCTAGCCTTCGGAATTTCGTTGTTCGCGATCATCTCTCCGAACGGACTGACGTACGAATTGCCCGCCAGCGTCTCTCGCTTGTTCGCCAAAGGAAGCAGCGGGAAGAGCAACTCGGCCGTCCGATACGCTTCCTCGAGATGCGGATAGCCGGACAGGATGAACGTTTCGATGCCGAGCTCGGCATACGCCTTCATCCGGTCGGCGACCGTCTGCGGATCGCCGACGAGCGCAGTGCCGGCTCCGCCGCGCACCAGGCCTACGCCCGCCCACAGATTCGGGCTGATTTCCAGCGCTTCGCGGCTGCCGGCGTGCAGGTTCATCATTCTCCGCTGTCCGACCGAATCGAAGCGGTCCAATATTTTCTGCGCGCTGGCGATCGTCTCGTCGTCCAAGTAGCCGATCAGCTCTTCCGCGGCTTTCCAGGCGTCCTCCTCCTTCTCCCGGACGATGACGTGCAGACGAATGCCGAATCGCACCGTCCTTCCTTGCTGCGCGGCCAGCTCGCGAACGACGGCGATCTTCTCCGCCACCTGCTCCGGCGGCTCCCCCCAGGACAGATAGACGTCGACATGGCGGCTGGCGACCTTATGTCCCGCCTCGGAGGAACCTCCGAAGTAAAGCGGCGGATAAGGCTGCTGCACGGGAGGGTACAGCACCTTGCCCCCGTCGATGCGGATGTACTCGCCGGCGAAGTCGATTTCTTCGCCCTGCAGCGCCTTGCGCCAAACGGTCAGAAATTCGTCCGTCAAGTCGTAGCGGGCGTCATGGCTCAGATGCAAGCCCTCTCCGGCCAGCTCGACCGGATCGCCGCCGGTCACTACGTTGATCAACAGCCTTCCACCCGAAATCCGGTCGAACGTCGACGCCATTCGCGCGGCGATCGTCGGGGACATAAGCCCTGGCCGGACCGCGACGAGAAACTTGAGCCGACGGGTAATCGGAATAAGCGCGGATGCGGCGATCCAAGGATCTTCGCAGGATTTGCCCGTCGGCAGCAGTACGCCTCCGAATCCGAGACTGTCGGCCGCTTTGGCGATTTGACTCATATAGTCGAAGTCGACCGCCCGGGCGCCATGGCCGGTACCCAAATATTTTCCGTCCCCGTGAGTCGGGATGAACCAGAACACTTCCATTTCCTTCAAGCCCCTTTCCTGACTAGCGCGTCTGCCTCAGCAGCTTCCATACCGGATCGATCAGCGCGGCCTTGTCGCTGCTTAAATATTGATTGGCATAGCTCCTTACCGGGTCGCCGGCGTAGAACCTTTCGTACAGCTCGTGCCGCGAGCCCAAGGGGCTTCCGATCAGATCCCAGGCCAGCTTGAACAGCCGGACCTTCTGCTCGGCGCCCACCGACACCCCTTCGAAATATCGGTTCAGCAAGTCGCCGAGCGGACCGTCGAACTGGCTCATCCGTGCGGGCGTCTGCACAAACCCTCCCCCGCCGACCTGCTGCAGAATCTCAATCGCACGCGGGTACAGCTTCGTCCCGATGCTTCTCGCCGTATCGATGAACGTCGGCTCCGGCAGCCACATTCCCGTTGCCGGGTCGGGCTTCGCCTGCGCTTCTGCGGCAATCAGCAGCGCTTTGATCGTATCGATCTGCGTGATGAGTTCGCCGAGCTTCTCCTGAACGTGGAGAAAACCGTTCACCCCGATCGCATCGGCGACGGCGAACGTCACCCCGGCGACGAATTCCAGCTTGGCGACGAAGCGAACGACCGTCTGGTGGAAAGCCAGCGAATTCGAAGGCACATGCGAGCGCAGCTTCCAGACCGCGTCGGCGTCCCCGTTCAGCAGCACCCGCTCCCACGGAACTAGCACTTCGTCGAACAGCAGCACCGCGTCCATCTCGTCGTAGCGCGAGCTGAGCGGATGATCCTGCCCGTCGGGCTCGGCGAACGATTCCCGGCATACGATGTGCAGCCCTTCCGATCCGGCCGGCACGATCAGCGCATGGGCGTGCTTACTATGCCGGGCATCCAGCTTATTGAACGAGAAAATGAGAAAATCGTGCGTGTAGGGCGCGCCCGTCGCGATCATCTTGGCTCCGCTCAGCACGATGCCTTCTTTCGTTTCTTTGACGACATGCAAGTATCGCTCGGCGAGCCGCTTGTCGTCCAGCCCCTTCGAGCGGTCTATCTGCGGGTCCAGCAGCGAAGTCGTCAAGAAGCGGTCGTTGTCCCGAGCTTCCTCGTAGTACGCGGAGATTTTCGCCTCCAGCCCGGCATCCAGCTTGCCGAGCTGCTTGCGCGAGCCATACCACCCCGCTACCAGCGAGCGCGCATAATCGGACAGACGGCTCATGACGCCGTTCGTTTCCTTGGCCCAATAAGCGAAAGCTCGGCTTCTCTTCGCCAAATCTTCGGCGGTGTAGGGCACGAGAAACGAGCTGTGGGCGAATCTGCCGCTATCGTCCGCCGCGTACCCGACATAGTCTCTACGGCGGGGATCGTCAAGCAGGTCGAACAGTCGGCCGATCGTGGAGAGCGTTCCGGAGAAAGCCGGATGCCCTGGCAGGTCGGTTACTTTCTCCTGGTCTACCCATACGTTTCTGCCGTCCTGAAGGCTGTCCAGAAAACGTTGGCCTCTCGATGTCATGTTCCCGATCGCTCCTTCGCCTCGCCTGCGCGGCGGAATGCCGCGCCCGGATGTCTGTCCGGCAGACGGCTTGCGCCGGGCCCGAACAGCTTCTCGCGCATCGTTCCCTTGGCGTATTCCGTTTTGTACAGGCCGCGCTCCTGCAAGATCGGCACAACCAGATCGATGATGTCCTTCAAGCTCCCGGGCGTAATAAGATGAGCGAGATTAAAGCCGTCGATGCCCGTCTTCTCCACCCAAGCCTGCATCTGATCGGCGACTTCTTCGGCCGAGCCGAACAGCAGGGCGCTTCGTCCCCCGATCTTGACGATCTCGTCGACGACTTCTCCGACGTTCATCCGCTTCTCCGACATCGTCGTGAACCGGGCTACGGCCGCCTGTCCGTGATCGGACGCGAAATAGGACAAATAGTCGGAACGGTCGTACTTCGACAAGTCGATGCCGCTGAAGCCCCCGTACAGCACCTGCGGAGCGTCTTCGCTGCGCAGGGCCGTATATTCCCTGAGCTTCTCCTCCGCTTCCGCTCGAGTCCGGCCCACGATGGAGTTAATGGCCATGAACACTTTTACGTCCTCCGGCTTGCGTCCGTAGGAGACGGCCTTCGTGCGGATGTCGTCGACGTAAAACTTCAGGCTCTCGTAGTTGTGCGCGTCGATGAACACGCACTCGGCGTGCTTCGCGGCGAACTCCCGTCCTTTGGCGGACGTCCCGGCTTGATACAGCACGGGCGTGCGCTGAGGCGAAGGCTCGCTCAGATGAGGTCCCGGAATGTTGTAATACCGCCCCTCGTGATTGATCTCGTGAACTTTGGAAGGATCGGTATAGATGCCGCGCACGGCGTCGCGAACGACGGCGTCCTCCTCCCAGCTCGCTTCCCACAGCTTGTAGACGACTTCCATGTATTCGTCCGCAACCTCGTAGCGGCGATCGTGGTTGACCGCCTGGTCGAGTCCGAAATTCTTTGCGGCGCTCGGCAGAAACGAAGTGACGATATTCCATCCTACCCGGCCTCCGGTCAGATGATCGAGCGTGGACATTCTTCTCGCATGGGCGTAAGGAGGCTCGTAGGTCGTCGGAATCGTGACCGCGAAGCTCAGATGCTCCGTCGCGTACGCCATTGTCGGAATAATCAGCGACGGATCGTTGACCGGCACCTGGACGGCGTCCCGCAGCGCGGCGTCGCGATTGCCGCGGAACACGTCGTAAAATCCGTATACGTCCGCCAGGAACAAGGCGTCGAACAAGCCCCGCTCCAGCAATTGCGCCAGTTCGACCCAATAGCGCAAATCCTTGTACCGGTGTCGTTCGCTCGCGGGATGCTTCCATAAGCCGTGCGCGCTGTGCATGGCCGTGTTCATATCGAATGCGTTAAGCCGTATTTGTTTCCCCATGTTCATTCCCCTCGCGCCAAGCGGTATCCCGCGCCCGGATGCCGCTCGGGAAGCCGGGCGCGGCCGGCTCCGAACAGCTTCTCGCGCATCGTGCCCGCTACGTAGCTTGTTTTGTATAAACCCCGTTCCTGCAAGATCGGCACGATCAGCTCGACGATTTCCTTAAGACTGCCTGGCGTAACCAGGTGGCCGAGATTAAAGCCGTCGATACCGGTTTTCTCGACCCACTCCTGCATCCGGTCGGCGACCTGCTCGGCCGAGCCTTTGAGCAGCACGGTTCTTCCGCCGATTCTAGTAACGGACTCGATCACTTCCCCGTAGGTCATCTCCTTCGGAGACAGCTTCGTATATCTCGCCATGACCGTCTGCCCGTGATCCGTCGCCCGATAGGTCAAAATCTGGTTCGGATCGCCCTGCGCCAGGTCGATTCCCGTATATCCGCCATAGATGGCCTGTGGGCCGTCCGTACTGCTTAGATCGGTCAATTCGCGATATTTCTCCTCCGCCTCGGCTTCCGTTCTTCCCACGATCGTGCTGAGCGCCATGAACACTTGGACATCGTCCGGCTCCCTGCCGTACGCGGCCGCTCTGGCACGAATGTCGTCCACGTAAAACTTCATGCTCTCGAAGGAGTGACCGTCGATGAAGACGCATTCCGCGTGTTTGGCGGCGAACGCCCTGCCCCTCTCCGACGCGCCCGCCTGATAAATGACCGGAGTCCGCTGGGGCGAAGGCTCGCTCAGATGAGGTCCGGGAACCCGGTAATGCTTCCCTTCGTGACCAATCTCCCGAACCTTGAGAGGATCGGTATAGACGCCTGCGGCCGGATCGCGAACGACGGCGTCATCGGCCCAACTGCCCTCCCACAGCTTGTAGACGACTTCCATGTATTCCTCGGCCCGCTCGTAGCGCTCATCGTGTCCGATCATCCCGTTCAGCCCGAAATTGCGGGCGGCGCTCGGGAGGAAGGACGTGACGACGTTCCAGCCGATACGGCCGTTCGTCAGATGATCCAGCGTCGTCATTCGTCTCGCATGGGCGTAAGGATGCTCGTAGGTCGTCGGCACCGTCACGGAGAAGCCGAGATGTCGGGTCGCATAGGCCATCGTCGGGATAATCAGCGCCGGATCGTTGATCGGGGCCTGGACGGCGTCCCGCAGCGCGGCGTCGCGGCTGCCGCGGAACACGTCGTAAAACCCGTATACGTCCGCGAGAAACAAGGCGTCAAACAAGCCGCGCTCCAGCAGTTGCGCCAGTTCGACCCAGTACCGCAAATCCTTGTAACGATGCCGCTCGTTGTCCGGATGTTTCCACAGGCCGTGCGGATTGTGCATGGCCGCGTTCATGTCGAAGGCGTTGAACCGGATCTGCTTCGCCATCGCTCAGCCCTGTTCCTGGACGCCAAGCTCATACTTGGCGACGTACAGCCGGCACAGCTCGCTGGAATAAGCCATCAAGCCGCCCGCCTGGGCATCGCGCAGATGGCGCTCGAAGGACAGCGCGCGCGTGAACGCCAGCCCTCCTCCGACGCGCAAGCCGAGATCGGCTGCATCCTTGGCGATCTGATTCGCCAGGATTTTGGCTTCCATCGAGACGATGATCGTCTCCTGGGAGCCCTCGTCCGCCAGCTCCAGCAATCGCTCGGCCAACAGCTTGGCGGCTTTCAGGCGAACGTGAACGTCGGCCGTCTCGTACTGAATCCACTGTACGAGAGAGAGCGGCTTGCCATCGGCCAGCTTCTTCCCTTTCGCCTGCGCGATCAGCGCGTCGTACGCCGCCTGGGCGATGCCGAGCGACAGCCACGGCAAACCTAGCGCGATCAGATTTTGGCGCGGGGACGCGGCCTCGACGAAGCGGTTGGCCGCTTGAAGCCGGGTGCCGCGGAAGCCGATCAATTGGCTTCGCGTGCCTCGCATGCCGAGCGCGTCCCAGATGTCGTGAATGTCGACCGTATCGTCCCGTTCCACGCCGAAGAAGGCGGGCTGGCCATCGATGCTCGCGTTGATCAGGAAGTAATCGGCCAGTTCGGCGCCGGAGACGAAGCGTTTCGCTCCGTCGAGACTCCAGTCGCCGTCTCCGAGCGGCGTCGCCTCCTGTACGGGATTCAGGAACAGATTGCCCGAGGAAGGCTCGCTAAGCGCATTGGCGAAGCGCTTGCCCTGCTTCCACTCCCGCAAATAATGCTCGGATCTCTCCGGCGAAGAGAGCGTGATCAGCGATTCGGCGGCGGCTGTGTTCATCAGCCAGACGCAAGCGGTCGACGGGCACCCTCTGGCGATCTCGAACACGATCCGTCCGAACGTCCGGTACGAGATGCCCGCTCCGCCTTTCTCTTCGGGAAGAATCGCCGTGTCGAGCCCGCGCTCAAACAGCTCCCGCAAGTTATCTTTCGGCAGCTCGGCGTTCCGGTCGATCTCGGCCGCCGTCAAGGCGAACTTCGCCGACAGCTCGGACGCGAGATCGATCAAGCGCTGCTCCTTCGCATGCGATATCAAAGTGCTCATTGGTAGTTTCCTCCGTCGCGCGTTCTGTGCGTTTGCGTTATTTCGGCAAATATTCCGTCGTGAACGCTTCGTTCACGTCGACGTCGTTCTTGAGCAAGCCGACTTCCAGCAGCTGCTTCTTGTTCTCTTCCCATCGCGCTTCCTTCATGACGCCGAAGCCTTCCGTCGCGGCGTCGCCTCCCGTTACGAACGGCTTGTAGGCGACGGCCTGCTCGTTCATCGCGGGGATCGGCAATTCCTTGTTGTCCTCATGAATGCGCACGTTCACTTCCTCGAATTGGTCGAAGTAATACGCCCAGCCTTTCTTCACGGCGCGCAAGTAGCCTTTTACGACCTCCGGATTTTCCTTCAGGAAGCTTTCCGACGTAATGATCGTAATCTCGTAAGGATCGTAGCCCGACTCGGACAACAGGAACGGTTCCGCTTCCACGCCCTGTTCTTTGAGCGTAATCGGCTCGGAGGTGGAGAAGCCGTGCAGCAGGGACGTCTCGTCCGCAAGGAAGCGCACGAGCGTTCCGTCGGTCACTTGCTCTTTCAATTGCAGATTGTATTTCTTCTTCACGTACTCGTATGCCGGCACCCCGGGAACGAAGAAAGCGGTGCGGCCGTTCAAATCTTCGAACGATTGAATGTTCTGCGATTTATGGAAGATCAGCGCCTGAGGCGAGCCTTGCAGAGCGGCCGCCACAGCTACGATCGGCAGCCCTTCCTCTCGGTTCTGCAACACGGTATCGGCTTTGGCGAATCCGAATTCGGCATTGCCCGTGGCGACGATTTGCCTGCCGTTCACTTTGGGGCCGCCCTGCTTGATCGTCACGTCGAGACCTTCCTCGGCGAAATAGCCCTGAACCAGCGCGGCGTATTCCCCGCCGTATTCCGGTTCGGCGAACCATCCGAGCTGGACGGTGATTTTGCGGAGATCCTTCGGCTTCTCCTCCGGCGAGGCGGAAGGAGAAGCTGCGGGCGACTGCGACGCGGAAGCGGAAGGTTTAGCGGACTCCGGCGAGGCCGAAGACGCTCCCGGCTCCGATTTGCCGCCGCAAGCGGCCAGAATTACGGTCGTTATCAGCAATAGAAGCGTTAATTTGAACGGCTTTTTGATCATCGTCATCAATCCTTCGGATAAAATTTAATCGTTGTCGGGCGCAAGCTCCGACTCGTGCCAGGAGCCCAGCAGCTTGCGAGAAAACCAATTCACGAGCTGATAGAAAGCAATGCCAAGCAGCGAGGCCATCAAGCCGCAGGCGAACAGATACGGCGTCTGAATCCGCATCGCCGCATACGTAATCGCGTAGCCGAGACCGCCCTGCCCTCCGCCGACGCCGGCGACGTATTCCCCGACGATCGCGCCGATCACACAGAGAGAGCAGGAAATTTTGAGGCCGCCCACAATGTACGGAAGCGCTGCGGGAATGCGCAGCTTCCACATCGTCTGCCATTTCGAGGCATTGTAGAGGCGGAACAGGTTTTTCAAGTGTTGATCCGTGGAGTTAAGTCCGATCAGCGTATTGGACAGCATCGGACAGAAGCCGATCAGGAAAGCGATAATGACGATCGACCTCAGCCCTGCATCGAACCAGATGACGATGATCGGGGCGACGGCGACGATCGGAATCGTCTGCAGCACGATCGCGTACGGATAGACGCTTCTCTCGATCACTTTCGAGCTGGCCAGCAGAATCGCGCCCAACACGCCTCCGGCGACGGAGAGCAGAAAGCCGATCACGGTTTCCAACGCCGTCGTGTAGACGGAGCCAAGCAGGCTTCTCCAGTTGTCTCCGACCGATGCGACGATATCGGTCGGCTTCGGCAGCATGTAAGGAGGAATGTCGGCTTGACCGACGATCAGCTGCCACAGCCCAACGAACAGCACGAAGGCGACGACGGGCGGGACGATTCGTCCGAGCTTTCCGCTTCTAATGGCGTTCATAGCGTACAATCCCCTTCATTCGAATCGTTCCCACGATTCCGATTAATGCTTGAGCGACTCGCTCACTTCGCTGACGTATCGGCCGAAGTCGGGATGAGCCCTGAACCGCTCCCCGCGCGGATACGGAACGTCGATACGAATTTCGCCGGCGATTCTTCCCGGCCTCGGCGTCATGACCATGACCCTGTTCGACAGGTACACCGCTTCGAAGGCGTTGTGCGTCACGAACAGAATCGTCATCCGCTCCGTTTTCTGCCGAATCGTCAGCAATTCGTCCTGCAGCGTCTGCCTCGTAATTTCGTCCAACGCGCCGAAAGGTTCGTCCATGAACAAAATCCGCGGATTGGCGACAAGAGCGCGCGCGATCGACACGCGCATCTTCATGCCCCCGGACAGCTCGCGCGGCAGCGCTTTAGCGTAATCCTGCAAGCCTACGAGATGCAGTACCCGTTCCGCTTCTTCGACTTGGCGCTTTCTGGGCTGCTTGCGAAGCTGCAGCGGCAAAGCGATATTATCCCTTACCGATACCCATGGAAGCAGCGTCGCTTCCTGGAAGACGCAAGCGATGCCGTTGCTCTTCCTGGCTTCGTCCGGAGATCCGCCGAGAATTTCTATTTCTCCCCCGGTCGGCGCGGACAAACCCGCAGCCATGCGAAAAATCGTGGATTTACCGCAGCCCGAAGGCCCGACGAATGAAACGAAATCCCCCTCGCGAACGCTCAAATTCGCTTGCTGTACGGCGATCGTTCCGTTTTTGTACATTTTCGATACGTTGTTCAGGCCAAGCACTTGCATTTCCGTCTCCCTCCTCCTTGCAATCAGCCGTCCCAACTCTATTTCAACGAACCTCCAGTTGTCTGGTCAGTAGAACGCCCCTGGCAGCTTCCGCCGCTTCAGGTTAATAGGAATCTTAATTTACCAAATTCCTATGTGTCAAGTAGGATTAATTATTGTGAAACGGTCGCGTTTACACTAAAATGAACATAGCCGAGTTCACTTAAGGTCGAGGCGAACTGAAATTTGGACCACGATAAGGAGGGATTAAAGATGGCGGCAAAACGCAGAAGATTTACGCCCAGCCAGAAGGCGCACATTTTATCCAAGCTTCTTGAGGAACAGATCAGCGTCGCCGGATTGGCCGAGGAATACCGGATATCGCCCGTCGTTTTGAACCGATGGAAAAATCACGTCGTCCAAAACATGCACAAACTGTTCGAAAACGAGCGCAAGTCGGAAAACGAACTGAAGACCGCTTACGAGCATAGGATCGAGGAGCTGCAGGAGGAGGCCGACAAGCTGCGCCTGCAGCTGGAGTGGCTGAAACAGGCCATGATTTCGAGACTTCCCAAGGAACATCGCAACGAACTCGTCGCCAAGGACGACGGAGACTTGCCGATCCGTACGAAAACCGCTCTGCTCGGCTTGAGCCGTTCAACGCTTTATTACCGGATGAATCATGGCTCCCCCGCGAGACGGTCGCAGCTGGAGGAAGAACGAACGGAAACCGCCCATTTTCCCGCCTACCTGTTCGCCGGCTTAAGCATGGACCCGCAACGCTCCAATCGCGAAAAGGAGCTGTCCAAGCTGAAGATCACCAACGGCTGGATGGACGTGTTCGGCGGCTATCATTGATACCGAACTTATTTTTTCCGTTTTCGTGTCCAAATCGAGACGATTCAACTCTCCATCCGCATTTATCATTCTGCTTCAGTAATACTAGATTAAGAATTTCTCATAATAGAGAAAGAACCTGCACACTGGTATACATTCGCCCGCGTGGAGGTTCTTTCGACAGTATGGATTAACTTATGAAACCGAGAGAACCAGCTTGCTTACGTCCTTAACAAGACTGTTAAACTCCAGTTCCTCGAACAGAGACGCGATTTGGGCCTGATTCGGCTGCCAGTAACACTCCTCTGCGGTGCAGATGACAGGCGCTTCGCAATGAATCGTCGCCAGTTCGCGGCATAGGTGCAGCATCTCGACGTCCGCTTCGATTTTAGCTTTAACGCCCTTCGGCAGCAGATGCAGGTTTTCCAGTATACCGTCAATAGAGCCATACTCTACTAGCAGCTTCGTCGCCGTCTTCTCCCCGATGCCTTTAACGCCCGGATAATTGTCCGAGGTGTCCCCGATTAATCCTTTCAGATCGATGAACTGCTTTGGCGTTAATTGCTTCTCTTCCAGCAGCATCCCCGGATCGTAGACCGCATAGTTGGACGGTCCCTTCTTCATGATCACCACTTTAACCCGCTCGTCGACCAACTGCAGCATATCGTGATCGCCGGTCAGCACATAGACGTCCATATGTTGGCCGAATTGCTTGGACAGCGTTCCGATGCAATCGTCCGCCTCGTAGCCGACGATGCCGACATTCGGAATGCCCAGCCCGCTTGCGACCTTTTTCACGAGGTCGAATTGCGGAATCAGATCCGCCGGAGCTTCCGGGCGGTTCCCTTTGTACGCGTCGAACTTCTCGGTCCGGAACGTCTTGCTGCCCATATCCCAGCAGCAGATAATATGCGTCGGGCCGAACGTTCGGCAAGCATCCAGCAAATACCTGACGAAGCCGAATACCGCATTCGTCGGAAGACCCGCTTTTGTCTTGCGGATGTATCCTCCGTAAGCGTTGGCATAGTAGCCCCTGAACAGAAGCGCCATGCCGTCGACGAGCATAACCTTTGGTTCTGACATGTTCATTTCCCCCTTTATTTCCACGGATCGGTTCCTCGAACGAATTCACCGACTCGTTTCGCCGCCTCCGCCAGAATTTCCTCTTCCTCGACCAGCGCCAGCCTGACAAAACCTTCTCCCTCTGCGCCAAACGCGTTGCCCGGTATCGACGCTACGCCGGTAGCGGCCAGTAGCGACTGCGAGAAGCTGCGCGAGGACCAGCCCTCGGGAACACGCGCCCACAGGAACATCGTCGCCTGAGGAGACGTCACGTTCCAGCCTTGCTCGCGAAGAGCGCGAACGAATATGTCCCGGCGGCGCTCATATAGGCCGGAAATCGGCTTCGGCGCGTTCATATCCAGCTCCAGCGCCGCGATTCCCGCTTCCTGAGCGCCCAGGAAGACGCCGAAATCGATGTTGTTCTTCAGATCGCGCAAGCTGGACAGCACCTCCCGGTTGCCGACCGCAAAACCGAGTCTCGTGCCGGCCAAGTGATACGACTTGGATAGCGAGTGGAATTCAATGGCGACGTCCAACGCGCCCGGCACTTCCAGCACGCTGGGCGGACGGAAGCCGTCGAAGGCCATCTCGCTGTAGGCGTTATCGTGAACGAGCAGAACGCCATGCTTGCGCGCCGTATGTACCGCCTTCTCGAAGAAGGCCAGATCGGCCGTCGCGGACAAAGGGTTGCTCGGATAATTCAAAATCATGAATTTGACTCGATCCCAGACAGCTTGCGGCACAGCCTCGAAGTCCGGCAAGTAGCCGTTCTCCTCCAGCAACGGCAGCGGAATCGCCTCGACGCCCGCCACCGCCAGCCCCGCGCCGTAAACCGGGTACCCGGGATCGGGCAGCAACGCCGCATCTCCCGGATCGGCAATCGCGAGCGGCAAATGCGCCAGTCCGTCCTGCGTGCCCATCAGGGAGAGAATCTCGCTTCGCGGATCCAGCTCCACGCCGAACCGATATTTGAACCACTTCGCTACCGTTTCCCGAAAGGCCAGTGTGCCTTCCGTTCCGGGATAGCGATAAGTATCGGACCGCAGGCTGGCGGCTGCCAGAACGCCGCGCAGCTCCTCCTCCGGCGGACGATCCGGGCTTCCGATATCGAGCGAAATGACGGATAATCCTTGTTCCCGCGCCTCCCGCTTCCAACCGGCCACCTCGGAGAAAATCGCCGAGCCGAGCCGGTCCAGTTTTTGCGCGCGCACATTAAGCTTCTTCATTGTCCGTACCACTCCGGACCGAATTCCTGTTCGCGGAAGCCGATCGTCGTTTTGACTCCGTCTGAAACGATAGGACGCTTGATGAGCATGCCGTTCGACGATAGCAGCCGAATTTTTTCTTCGTCGGACATTGCCGCCATTTTGTCCTTAAGCCCCATTTCCCGGTAGACTTCGCCGGACGTATTAAACCATTTGCCGATCGGCAGCCCGCTGGAAGCGATCAGCTTGCCCAGTTCTTCGGCTGACGGCGGCGTCTCGCGAATATCGTGCAGCTCCAACTCATAGCCATGCTGCTTCAAAGCTTTAACGGCCGCCTTGCACGTGCTGCAAGTCGGCAGATGATACATTTTCAACGCTTTTGCCACTTCAACTAACCCCTTCGCTTAATCATTAGCCCATTTGCCGAGCTCTCGTTCCAGCAGTCTCATATCTTCCGGAAGCGCCGCGTCCAGCCTCATCTCTTCTCCCGTAACGGGATGACGAAAACCTAATCTGCAGGCATGCAAGGCCTGTCTGCCAATAATGCCGGACACCCTCTGCGCCGCCTCCGACTCGTTCCACCGTTCCTCCGAGTAGTAGCTGTCCCCGATAATCGGACAGCCGATATGCGTCATATGAACGCGAATCTGATGCGTTCGGCCCGTTCCCAGTCTCACATCGATCGCGCAGGCTTGTTCCCCGTACGTTTCGGCGACCCGATAAAACGTTAAGGACGGCGCTCCGTCCTCGCGCACAACGCGCCGGTGCGGATCTTCCGCCTGCCTTCCAATTGGCGCGTCGATTCTGCCCTCCGCCGCCGGAGGGCGGCCGTAGACGTACGTTCGATACTCCTTAACGACGGTCCCCTCGGACATTTGCGCCGACAGCTGCTGCTGAGCGAGCGAATGCTTGGCGACGACGACTAGACCGGACGTATGCTCGTCCAGACGATGAACCGGACGAAACCTGACCCGTTCGCCTTTCTCCTGCCAATAGTGCATAACGCCGTTGGCCAGCGTATTTAGATAGTGTCCCGTCGTCGGATGGACGATCAGTCCGGCAGGCTTGTTCAACACGAGCAGGTGCTCGTCCTCGAACACGATGTCCAGCTCCATCGGCTGCGGCAGAATCGTTTCCGAGCTTTCCGCCTCCATGCGCAGGGAAATAACATCTCCCGCAACTACTTTATGGTTGGGCCATACCTTCTGCCCGTTGACGGACAGTCCTTCCTCCGACGTCTTAAGCCGCACCATCAGCCTGCGCGAAATGCCGATTCGCTTGCGCAGCACATCCCTTAGCGTGCGGCCTTCGTCACCCGTCTCCGCCACAAACTCGATCGGCGCGTAGTATTCCGTCCCCTTGCTTGTTTCGTCCATCCAGCTACGTCCTCCGGCGAAACACCGAAGCGCTCCGTTCGTATTCGACATCCGTCACATTCAAGCGGGCATTGGCCGCTCTTGCCGCGGAGAAGAAATAGTCCGACAGGCGGTTCAAGTATTTCCGCACCTCTTCCGGGCACTCCTGCTCCCGCGCCAAAGAGACGACCCTCCGCTCCGCCCGCCTGCAGACGGTTCTGCAAACGTGAAACAGAGCTGCCGGTTCGCTTCCTCCGGGTAAAATGAATTTCTCAAGCGGCGGATTAGACGCTTCCAGTTCGTCAATCCACCGTTCCAATCGTTCCGTCATCTCCGGGGCGACCTTCATCTTGTCCGGATCGAGGGAAGCGTAGCTCAAATCGGAGCCGCAATCGAACAGCTCGTGCTGAATCATCGTGAGCTGTTCAAGCCGATCGCTCCACTCCCCGTCCGGCAATCTGGCGATGACCGCTGCCGCTTGACCGACGAAGCTGTTCAACTCGTCGATCGTACCGTAAGCTTCCACTCTTGCATCGTCTTTCTCGACGCGCGCGCCGATTACCGACGTTTTCCCCCCATCGCCGGTCCGCGTGTAGATTTTCATTTGGTTTCGTTCCTCTCTTGTATACGATAGCCTTTCATTTCCACGGCCATTCCGGCCGTTACCCGATAGACGGCATGACTTGCCCTCAGCAAAATGCGATTCGCCTCCGCCAGCCGCCCGGCATATTCCAGTTCCAGGGCGGCAGGGGCTAAACCGATCGCCGGCTCTTCCGTCACGACGACAATCCTGCCCTCGAACGCCAGTATCGCCTGGATCGTCTGCTGCCATTTGGCCGCTTCGAACCGGAAGGCTTCTTCTATCGTTCCCTGGGCCTCCGTTCGCGCGAACGAAGCCCTGAGCCATCCCGACAAGCTGTCGACGACAACGACTCTCCGCTCCGCGCGATAAAAGTTCGACTCCATATTGATCGCATCGATCTTCTCGGGCAGAGTTCCGTCCGCCTCCGACATTGTCCTGAAGAAACCCGTTTCACTTCTACCCTCAGGATGTTCAGCCGCTTCCCCGTATGGAAAAGAAGGACAGGACAAGCGAATGCCTTCGCGCCCGACGGCAATCGCAAGCTCGTCCGCGAAAGCGGATTTTCCGCAGCCGATGCCGCCGATCACGAGCCACAGCATCTGCTCCCCCTCCTTGCTATAGAAAAAAAGAGGCCGGTGAGTTCGTCACCGCGCCTGCTCCCTGCCCAATAGAACAATCTTCATATATTCGTTAATCTTCCGATCTAATTGCCTGCTCAGCTCCATGACGGAATCCGCGACGAAGGAGCGCTCCTGCAGGAACGTATCCGTCATTACCTTCCTGAGAAGGTCGATTTCCTCCGCCAAATCCGCCGCTTGGCCCGAGTAACGAGAAATGGGTGCATCGGCTTTTGAAGACGACATTTTCTTCGATTTATGTTTTGCCTCAGCCATGTAACTCCCCCTTCTCATAATCGAGCGATATAGGTTGGGTTCAACTTATACAGACTCGACGGGTCGAAAATCATGGTTATTATAGCAAAACATTAATCGTTTGAATATGCTTTTTGTAATTTATTCATTTTTATTCCAAACTTCTAAGGAATTGATGAATTCTCTCCAGCGCTTCTGTCAGTTGTACGACAGAGGTCGCATAGCAGCAGCGCAGGAAGCCTTCTCCGCCCTTGCCGAACACATGACCGGGAACGGCTGCTACTTTGCCCTCCAGCAGCAGCCTCTCGGCGAACTGCTCGGACGTCAGTCCAGTCGATCGAACAGACGGGAACGCATAGAACGCACCCTGGGGCTCGTGGCATTCCAGCCCCATATCGCGGAAGCCTTGCACAACTAGACGGCGCCGCTGGTTATACGACTCCATCATGCGATCCTTTTCTTCCAGCCCGCCCTTGGTCAAAGCTTCAAGCGCGGCTACCTGCCCCATCGTCGGCGCGCACATGATCGTATATTGGTGAATTTTGAGCATGGCGCTGATTAAGTCCGGGTGTCCGCAAGCATAGCCCATCCGCCAGCCGGTCATCGCGAACGCTTTGGAGAAGCCGCTGACGAGTATCGTCCGGTCCTTCATCCCGGGCAACGACGCAAAGCTCGCATGCTTGCCGTTAAACGTCAGCTCCGCGTAGATTTCGTCGGAGATGACGATCAAATCGTGTTCTTCCACGATTTTGGCGATCGGCAGCATTTCTTCATAGGTCATGATCGCCCCGGTCGGGTTGCTTGGATAGCAGAGTACCAGAATCTTCGATTTGGGCGTAATCGCCGCCCGCAAGCTTTCCGGAGTCAGCTTGAACTCGTCTTCGGCGAACGTCTCGATGCCGACCGCCACGCCGCCGCTTAGCGAAGTGATCGGCGAATAGGAGATGTAGCAAGGCTCGGGAACGAGAATTTCGTCGCCCGGCTCGATCAACGCGCGCAACGCCAGATCGATGCCTTCGCTGCCTCCCACAGTAACGATCATTTCTTTGCCCGGATCGTAGGTCAAATTAAATTGATTGTATAAGTATTGTCCGATCGCTTCCCGCAGCTCCAGCATGCCCGCATTCGGCGAGTATTGCGTCTTGCCTTTTTCCAGGGAGTATACGGCTGCGTCTCTGACCCGCCACGGCGTCACGAAATCCGGTTCGCCTACGCCAAGCGTAATAATGTCTTTACCTTTGCTGGCGCTAACCAAGTCGAAGAAGCGACGGATTCCGGAAGGCGGAATCTCGCGGGCGCGGGAAGCCAAGTAACGCTGCATACCCTCGCTTCGCGAAGGATCGGCCAGCGCGACGTTCGGCTTTTCCTCATCTTTAATCATTGGACATTCTTCCTTTACGTTTACGTTAGACCGCAAGTTTATGGCGATACGAGCAGACGATGATCGTCTTCGATCTCTTCGAAAATAATGCCGTCCTGCTTATATTTTTTGAGAATAAAGAACGTTTTGGTGGAAATGACCGATTCGATTGTCGACAATTTGTTGGAGACGAACGAAGCGACTTCTTTCAGGTTTTTACCTTCGATCTCGACCAGCAAATCGAACGCGCCGGACATCAGATAGACCGATTTCACTTCAGGGTACAAATAAACGCGCTCCGCGATGTTCTCGAATCCGCGCCCTCTTTCCGGAGTGCAATTCACCTCGATCAACGCCGTTACCTTCTCATCGTCGACCTTGCTCCAATTGACGACGGTCGCATACTTGACGATGACGTTATCCCGCTCCATTTCCGCGATCGCCGCAGACACTTCCTCTTCGGCAGCCCCCAGCATCGTCGCGATCGTAGCGGCGGACAAGCGGGCGTCCTCCTTGAGCAAATCCAAAATGCTCAATTTCAATTCGTTCATCCTGATCCCTCCTGAATTACTCTTCATGATACATCAAAAACAGGCCGAATGGATAGTCAAATCCAAGGATGCTCTAAAAAATCCCCGTACCGGCGCTAGCGCGCCGATCGGGGACGAGTCTCGTTATTGGTAAGCCGGAGCTTGAGCGCCGTTCTGCGCATTCATCGCCATATTGGCTTGCGCCGATTGCGTCTGCTGAACGAATTGCGAAGTCTTCTGTTGCGTCTGCTGGTACGACTTCAATTGCTTGTCGATATCCGGCTTAAGCGCCTGCGAAGGAAGGTTGTACATGTTGTTTTGCTGCATCGCGCTGAACAGCTCGCCTTGCAGCTTCAGCGTATCGTCGAGAAGTTGCGTGAACATTTGCCGAACGACCGGACAAGCCGATTCGGTTGCTGCCGTAGCGTATTCGCGAGTAACCCGTTTGAGATCGGCCAAAATCGTATAAGCCATATCCTCGTCGGGAAGCACCGGATTGTTAAACATCGTTAAAACCTCCTTTTAAGCTTGGGGTTGGGCAGGGGCGAGCGGTTGGTGCTGCTGTAGCGAGCTCAGCAGCGTGTTGTAATGCTGCGTATGCACGTCCACCATGTGCGAGCACGCCTGGCGCAGCTGCTGATTCGTAATGGTAGCGGCTCCTATGGCGCACTGTTTGATCAACAAGTCCTCGTTCGACATCGAATCGGCGATGTATTCCAGTTCTTTGGCTGTGATGGCTTGCATGGATTATCATACCTCCCGGGCATTCATTGGCACATCAAGATGTAGTCTTTGTTGATTCCCCTTCGGGTATGCACCCGTAATAAACGGAACAAGTTTTCCCCCAGACATAAATAAAAACGCCTGCGGAAATCCGTAGGCGCAACGTACCGATGCTACTATTCAAAAAATGTCCATACTCAAATAACGTTCGCCCGTATCCGGAGCGATGCACAGCACGCGCTTGCCCGGCCCTAGACGCCGAGCGACTTGCAGCGCCGCCCATACGGACGCCCCGGACGAAGGCCCTACCAGCAGACCCTCCAGGCGGGCTAGGCGTCTGGTCGTCTCCAATGCGTCCTCATCCTTAACTTGGATAATCTCATCGTAGATCGATGTGTTCAAAATTTGCGGCACAAAGCCCGGGCTTGTCCCGACCAGCTTATGCGGCCCCGGCTGTCCGCCGGAAAGCACGGGAGAGCCTGCAGGCTCAACGACCGCAATATGTAGACCAGGGAGTTTCTCGCGCAATGCTTCTCCCGTCCCTGTAACCGTGCCCCCAGTGCCGGAGGTTGCGACAAACGCGTCCAGACGGCCGTCCGTTTGTTCGAGAATTTCCAATGCGGTCGTCGTACGATGAATGTTCGGATTGGCCGGGTTCTCGAATTGATTCGGCATGTAGCTGCCGGGGTTTTGCTCGATTAGCTCGCGAGCCTTGGCGATCGCTCCCGGCATACGCTCGGCTGCCGGCGTGAGCACCACTTCCGCACCGTAGGCGCGAAGCAAAGAAATGCGCTCCGCTGTCATATTATCCGGCATAACGAGAATCAGTCGGTATCCTTTCGCAGCCGCATACATGGCAAGTCCGATGCCCGTATTGCCGCTGGTCGGCTCGACGATCAAGCTTCCCGGCCCGATTAATCCTCTCGTTTCCGCATCTATAAGCAGACCGGATGCGGCGCGATCCTTGACGCTTCCGCTCGGATTCATTTTCTCCAGCTTGACCAGCACTTGAGCGTCCTGCGGTCCCGTCAACCGCTGCAGGGCGACGGCAGGCGTGTTTCCAATCAGGTCGATTACAGATTGAACCATACGGGTCATACTTCATTCTCCTTATCATGGCGACTTAAGCCGCGTATAAAACGTTGACGCGCTTCATCTCCCAGAAAGGAATGAGTCGCAAAGCAGGACGGACATACAAACATCGTCAGCTTGAACGGAGCCTCCAGCAAAGGCGCATCCGAATTTCCCGGCACGCGCGGAGCAAACTCGGCAGCCCCGACGAGACGCTCTCCGGCTTCGATCATATATTCGCGGCAGACCGGACATTCGGGCATGAGCGCCTGTTCGTCGTAGAGCTCCGTCAGCGCCTCGTCAAAGCGGACAAGCTGCTCGTTAGAATCCAGATCTTCCTCGTCCAGCCAGCCTAGGTCCTCGTCGTCGTCAATGGATACGAGACGTTCATCTTCCGCCTCTTCTTCCTCTGACTCTTCTTCGTCTCCAAGGCTGAATTGAAGCGTGCGATAGCCGTCAAGCTCATTGTCGCACACCGGACAAATTTTCTCCGGCTCTTCTCCCTCTTCTTGGATAATCTCGCTTTGACACCATGGACAAATAGTAACCGACATGACGTATTAAGCCTCCTTCATCATATAGAATACGCCGACCGCGATGAACAAAATCGCCAAGGCAAGCAAAGTTCCCCACAAATATTTCATAGCTTTTGTTCCCTCCGTGCTCAAATGACGGCTGCGCCGATAATATAGGACAAGGAAACGGACAACACGAGCGACAGCAGACCTACCGCACGATTATCCTTGCCGATTTCTTCGTCTACCCGAAAAACCGGGGTGAAAAACTCGAACAGAAAATACGCGACAAGCAGCAGCACGAATCCGACGGCCGACCACAAAATACTTTGATAAATCGTATCGTTAGCTTCAATCGAGAATCGGAAGATATTGCAAATTCCGAATATTTTGCCGCCGGTCGCCATGGCCGCCGCCAAGTTGCCTCTGCCGATTTCCTTCCACCCGTCATACTTCGTCACCCATTCGAAGCAAGAGAGAAAGACGATCAACGCCAATATGCCTACGGAAAAATAAGCCAGCACCGCAAGAAAAGGCTGAGACATGATGGAATCGACAACATCCTGCATTCGCAAGACCTCCCGTTAGTGAAGCTCGGCTACGGATACGCCCGCGCCGCCTTCCCCGAATTGGCCTAACCGATAGCTTTTTACATGCTTATGACGCCGCAGGAAATCCTGTATCCCGCTGCGCAAAGCCCCGGTGCCTTTGCCGTGTATAATGTAAACCTGCCCCAGATTGCCAAGGAACGCTTCGTCGAGAAAACGGTCCACTTCCATAAGCGCTTCGTCGAGCGCCATACCGCGCAAATCCAGCTCGGTGCGGATATTCTCGTCGCGGGAACGTTTGACTGTCGTCGCTTGCGCCGGCGTCTTTGCCGACGAAGCCGATCGCATCGGTTCCAGATCGGATAGAGACACCTTCATCTTCAAAATGCCCAGTTGAACGACGGCTTCCCCGCTTCCGACAAGCTCGACGACATGACCCTTCTGTCCGTTCAGGCTGTGGACCTTTACTTCGTCTCCCGCTACGATCTTCGCCGGCTTTGCCCCGCCTTGACGAGTCGGCCTGGAGACAGGATCGGGAACCGCTTCCTCAAGCCGTTTCTTGGCTTCGATCAGCTTATGCTCCTTAACGGATGCCCCTTCCTCCAGCGCCAACCGACGGAGATCCGCGATAATCTCCTCGGCCTCCCGTCTGGCTTTGGCGACTTGCTGACGCGCTTCCTCGCGAGCCGCTTCCAGCAGCTTTGCTTTCTGCTCTTGAAGCTTGAAGCGTTCCTCCTGTATTTCTTTACGCAACTTCTCCGTTTCAAGTCGCAACATTTCGGCCGTTCGTCTTTCCGTTTCGGCTTGCAAGCGATCCTGCTCCAGAGAAGCGATCATCGAATCGACCTTCAGTTCGTCTTCGCTCACTTCGCCGCGCGCGTGATCGATAATGCTCTTCGGAAGCCCGAGTCTCTCCGCGATGGCGAACGCATTGCTCCTGCCGGGAACGCCGACCAACAGCCGATAAGTCGGACGCAGCGTAGCGACGTCAAACTCCATGCTGGCATTGGTAATCCCTTCCCGGTTGTAGGCATAAGCTTTAAGTTCGCTGTAGTGCGTCGTCGCGATCAGTCGGCATCCCAGCTTCTGCAGATGCTCCAGAATCGCGATAGCAAGAGCGGAGCCTTCCGCGGGATCCGTCCCCGCTCCAAGCTCGTCAAGCAGCACGAGACTACGGCTCGTGACTTGCCCAAGCATGGAAATCAGATTCGTCATATGGCTGGAGAAGGTGCTCAAGCTTTGCTCGATGCTCTGCTCGTCGCCGATATCGGCATAAATGCCGTCGAACACGCAAAGCCGACTGCCGTCCTCCGCGGGCACGAACAGACCGGACATTGCCATCAGGCTAAGCAAGCCGATCGTTTTCAGCGAAACGGTTTTTCCTCCGGTGTTCGGACCCGTAACGATAATCGACGTGTAGCTCTCTCCCAATTCGATATCGATCGGCACGGCGGTTTTGATGTCCAGCAGCGGATGTCTGCCTTTATACAGAACAATTTTGCCTTCATCGTTCATAACGGGAAGGGTCGCGGATAATGCATGTGCCAGAGACGCTTTGGCGAAAACAAAATCGATGATCCCGAGAATTTCCGCATCGCCCGCGAGCAAATCCGCGCGTTCTCCGACCTCGGCGGTCAGCTTGCGCAAAATGCGTTCGACTTCGTTCTGCTCCTTGATCTTAAGCTCGCGCAGCTTGTTGTTCATTTGCACGACGGCTTCCGGCTCGATAAACAGCGTTGCGCCGCTTCCCGACTGATCGTGGACGATGCCTCCGAAGTGCGCCCGATACTCCTGCTTCACCGGAATAACGTAACGGTCGTTGCGCATCGTAATCAACGTTTCCTGAAGCATTTTCTGTACCGAAGACGAACGGATCAAGCTTTCCAACTTTTCTCTGGCCCGGCCTTCGTTGACGCGGATATCTCTGCGCATGGAGGCCAGCTCCGGGCTGGCCGAATCGAGCACGTCTCCCTGCTCGTCAATGCATCTGCGAATTTCGTCTTCGAGAGCCTTAAAGTCGGTCAGCGGCTCGCACAGATCGGATAGCAACGGAAGTTCCGTCTCTTCACCGGCAGACGCAATAAAGCGGTTTAACCGACGCGAGCCCATAATAAACTGGGCGACCTCCATCAGCTCCGGCGGCTGCAGCATCCCCTGCAGCTTGGCTCGCTGAAGGGAAGAGCGAATATCCGTAATGCCTCCGAACGGAGGCGCCCCTTTCAAACTTACGGCTCTGGACGCTTCGTCCGTTGCAGCCAGCCGGCGCTTGACGATTTCGAGCTCGCGGCTGGGGGTCAGCTTCTCCGCCTCTTCCCTGCCCAGGCTGGTGGCCGCAAGTCCTGTCAACCGGCGAATGATTTTATCGTACTCCAATGTATGTAAAGCCTTCTCGTTCACGGCAATTGTCATCTCCTTCGCCTATATTATAGCCGAATCCTTCATCCATGCGAAAGCATAGGGATTGAATCTTAGGATAAACTACTTCCAAAGGAGGTCGAAAACATGAATATCATCGGCACGATTGTTCGCTTTATTGTCGCAGCCATTGTCTTGATGGTTGTCGGCTGGCTCGTTCCTCAATTTTCCGTGGGCGGGTTTTGGAGCGCACTGATGCTTGCAGTCGTCATCGCCGTATTGGGGTGGATCATCGAAGGAATCTTCGGTAAAAAAGTGACCCCGTTCGGACGGGGGATCGTCGGATTCCTTTGCAGCGCCCTCGTCATCTGGCTGGCTCAGTTCGTCGTTGGCCACGTTGAAGTGACGGTAATCGGCGCGTTGCTGGCGGCTCTTGTAATCGGGATCATCGATCTGTTTATCCCGATCGCGTCCCCGTACGAAGCCGGCAAACACAGAAGCTAGCTACAGAGGGCGCGCAAGGTCTTTAATGCCTAAGGCCTTGCGCGCATCCTGCATAAGGCCTATTTCTAAATAATGTCATGACTCTGCCATAGATTAAGCAATAGGCGCCCACAGCCTTATGATACAATGGTGTGCAGACGACAACGCCCAACGGGACGGACCGTCTGTCATTTCACCTTGTACGGAGGTTATTAATCATGCAAAGAAAATTCGCCTATTTCTTGACTATTGCAGCCTTGACGCTGATTTTATCGGCATGCGGAGGCAAGGATACAAACTCAGGCAGCAACGCTGGAGCAAGCGAAGAAACCTATTCTCAAGAGGTTGTCGTTAAAGCGAGCAACTGGGAATTCGATCAAGCCGAATACGCCCTGCCGAAGGACACTCCGGTCAAGTTAACGCTCGAAAACTTGAAGGGTGCCCACGGGATCGAAGTTGTCGGACAAGACATCTCGATTAGAGGCAACAAATCTAAGGTCGTCACATTGCCGGCCGGTACTTATGAAATCCGATGCAGCATTATGTGCGGACAAGGCCATGCGCAAATGATCGCGAAGCTTGTCGTAAGCTAAACCTTCCAAATTTCAAAGGCGATTCATCTCGGACAAACGTCCGGATGAATCGCCTTTTTTCGCATGCGCTATTCTTGTTCCAGCATGTCGATCCATTCGTTGTATTCGCTCTGGAGCTTCTTGTATTCCTCGTTCAGCTTGGCGTGCTCGACTTGCAGCCGCTCCAGTTCCGTTCGGTACTTTGCTCCCACCGCTGCTTGTTCGCTCAACTCCTCAAGCGCGGCTGCATCCGCTTCGCGGGAAGGTGCTGCCGCCGCTTCCGCTCGTGCGGCTTCCAGCTCGCTCTCCACGCTCTCGACAGCTTCTTTAAGCGCCGAACGGGAACGCTCCAATTCGACGGTGCGAGTTTCCAGCTCGCGAATCCGATCGGCCGCAGCTTGCCGCTCTTGCTGAGCTTCGGCCAGATGCGTCCGAAGCTCGCGGATCGTCTCGCTCCATTTCTGCTCCTGTTCATCACGCTCGGTAAGCTCCCGGATCAGACCCTCTCTCTCTCTTTGCGCTTCACCCAGAGCCTTCTGCTGAAGCTCCAAGCGCTCAGTCGTCTGAAGCTCGACCTCCTGCAGCATCTCCTGCTGCTCGAAGACGGTTTTCCTTTGGTCTTCCGCCTCCGCAGCCCATCGATCGACATCGCTTTCCAGCCGTTCGCGCTGCTCCTGCCACTCCTGCTCTTTGGCGCGCCATTGCGCTTGCTCGGACGACAAAGCTTGAAGCTCCGCTTTCACAGCTTCCAGTTCCTCCGAATAGATTGCCTCGAGCTCCTGCAATTCGGCAGCGGCATGAGCTTTCGCGTCCTTCAGTGCATCTGCCAGAAGCCGCTCCGTCTCTTCTTTCGTCTTAGCCAGCTCTTTGTCCGCGATTGCTCTTGCTTCTGCGAGAGCAGCCTCCTGTTGGGCGCGTTCGGCGCTCACGCTTTGCTTGGCTTCAAGCCGTGCAGCTTCCAAGGCACTCGCGGCGTCAAGCTTCGCTTGCTCAAGCTCCAGCTCGGCTTCCAGCTTCGCTTCTTCCAGATCGGATGCCGCTTTTTCCGCTAGCTCACGCTTCTCTGCCTCAGTTCGCTGTTTTTGCTCTTGCAGCTCTGCTTCGGCTCGTTCTTTCTCCGCTTGCAGCTCAAGCTCAACTTCCAGCTTCGCTTCTTCCAGCTGGGCCGCCTTCTGCGACAGTTCATGCAGCTCTGCCTCGGCCCGTTCTTTCTCCGCTTGCAGATCTAGCTCCGCTTCCAGCTTAGCCTCTTCCAGTTCGGATGCTTTCTGCTTCAGCTCACGCAGCTCTGCCTCGGCCCGTTCTTTCTCCGCTTGCAGCTCTATTTCCGCTTCCAGCTTAGCCTCTTCCAGTTCGGATGCTTTCTGCTTCAACTCACGCAGCTCTGCCTCGGCCCGTTCTTTCTCCGCTTGCAGATCTAGCTCCGCTTCGAGCTTCGCTTCTTCCAGCTTGGCTGCCTTCTGCGCCAGCTCCTGCAACTCTGCCCCAGCACGTTCTTTCTCCGCTTGCAGCTCTATTTCTGCTTCTAGCTTCGCTTCTTCCAGCCTGGCTGCCTTCTGCTTCAGCTCGCGCAACTCTGCCTCGGCCCGTTCTTTCTCTGCTTGCAGATCTAGCTCCGCTTCGAGCTTCGCTTCTTCCAGCTTGGCTGCCTTCTGCGCCAGCTCCTGCTGCTCTGCTTCGGCTCTTTCTTTCTCTGCTTGCAGCTCTATTTCCGCTTCTAGCTTGACCTCTTCCAGCTCCGACGCAGCTTGCATACGTGCTGCTTGCAGCACTAACTCGACCTCGAGCTTCACTTCTTCCAGCTTGGCTACTTTCTGCGCCAGCTCCTGCAGCTCTGCTTCGGCTCTTTCTTTCTCTGCTTGCAGCTCTATTTCCGCTTCTAGCTTGGCCTCTTCCAGCTCCGACGCAGCTTGCATACGTGCTGCTTGCAGCGCTAGCTCTGCTTCCAGCTTCGCTTCTTCCAGCTTGGCTGCCTTCTGCGCCAGCTCCTGCAGCTCTGCTTCGGCCCGTTCTCTCTCCGCTTGAAGCTCTATTTCCGCTTCCAGCTTCTCTTCTTCCAGCTTCGTTGCCTTCTGAGCTAGCTCCTGTAGCTCTGCCTCGGCACGTTCTTTCTCCGCTTGCAGCTCTATTTCCGCCTCCAGCTTCGCCTCTTCCAGCTTGGCTGCCTTCTGCGCCAGCTCCTGCAGCTCTGCTTCGGCTCGTTCTCTCTCCGCTTGCAGCTCTAGTTCCGCTGCTAGCTTGGCCTCTTCCAGCTCCGACGCAGCTTGCATACGTGCTGCTTGCAGTGCTAGCTCGACCTCGAGCTTCCCTTCTTCCAGCTTGGCTGCCTTCTGCTTCAGCTCCTGTAGCTCTGCCTCGGCCCGTTCTTTCTCCGCTTGCAGCTCTATTTCCGCCTCCAGCTTCGCCTCTTCCAGCTTGGCTGCCTTCTGCGCCAACTCCTGCTGCTCTGCCTCAGCCCGTTCTTTCTCTGCTTGCAGATCTAGCTCCGCTTCGAGCTTCGCTTCTTCCAGCTTGGCTGCCTTCTGCGCCAACTCCTGCTGCTCTGCCTCAGCCCGTTCTTTCTCTGCTTGCAGCTCTATTTCCGCTTCCAGCTTCTCTATTTCCAGCTTGGCTGCCCTCTGCTTCAGCTCCTGCAGCTCTGTCTCGGCTCTTTCTTTCTCCGCTTGCAGATCCAGCTCCGCTTCCAGCTTTTCCTCTTCCAGCTTGGCTGCCTTCTGCGCCAGCTCCTGCAGTTCTGCTCCAGCCCGTTCTTTCTCCGCTTGGAGCGCTTGCGCCGAAGCTTGCTTTTGACGCTCCAGCTCCGCGTTCAAGCTTCCCCTTAGGCTTCCCAGCCGCTGTTCGGCTTTCTTCTCCGCCTGCTCAAGCTCATCCGCAGCCTGCATCCGCACAGCCTGCAGCTCCGCTTCCGCAGCCGACCTTGCGGCTTCAAGAGCAGCTTGCGCGCGGGCCAGCTCCGCCTCCGAGTCTTTCTTCAGCGTCTCCAGTTCGATAGCGAATTCGACCTTGGCCAGTTCAAGCTCGTCTGCGGCTTGTTTTCGCGCCGCATCCAATTCCTTGGCCGCCCCGGCAACGGAAGCCTCCAGTTCAGCCGCTGCCTGCGTTTTAGCCGCACTCAATTCGGCGGCAGACCGCTCCTTAAGTTCAATTCGCTCCGCATCCGCTTGCTCGATGAATTCAGCCAACTCCCTGGCCGACTGTTCTTTCGCCGTCTCCAGCTCATTGGCAGACTGCTCCCTCATCGTTTCCAGCTCTCTGGCAGACTGTTCCTTAATAGCCTCAAGCCCCTGCGTCAGCGTGGTCCGGATCTTTTCCAACTCTTCGATTTGCTGTTGTTGGTCGTGCTCGATTTTCAACAGCTGCTCGTTCTCCCGACGCAAACGCAGAAGCTCGTCCGCGATATTTACGGCTGCGAGCACGGCCAGCTTGGGCAGATCAAGCCTCGGGTAACCGAAGTCTACCTTGTTCATCTGCTCGTTGACGATCGCAGCCACTCTTTTCATATATTCCGTGCTTGTATGCCCCGTTATCGTATACTGCGTTCCATATATGTCAACGGTGACACGCGTTTTATCCTGATTGCTCACGGCGTGGTCCTCCCATTGCATTCGTAGTGATTGTTATGTAACAAAAGCAGCGAATCATCCTCCGCCAATCGGCGTCTAGATGTATTCGCTGCCTGCCTTATCGTTTCCTGCCTATTTCCGAAGTTCCGCTCCGTAAGATTGTTCCAATTGTGCAAGCACGCGCGCATGCGCCTCTCCGACTTCCTCATCCGTCAGCGTACGTTCCGCGTGACGGTACACGAGCGCCAACGCGACGCTCTTTTTATCGCTGCCGATCCGTTCCCCGGTATACACGTCGAACACCTTCACCGACTCCAGCAGTTCGCCCGCGGAAACCGAGATCGTCTCCGTCAGCGCCCCCCCGGCGACTACGCGATCCACAACGACAGCGATATCGCGCTCGATCGCCGGATAACGAGGGAGAACGCGATATTCGATGCTCGCGTCCGCATACTCGTAGATCGGATCAAGCTCAAGCTCCGCCACGTATGCGTCAGGCAAATCGAACTCCCGCTGCGTCTCCGGATGCACCTGGCCGATATAACCGATCTTCTCGCCCCCGCGCTCCGTACGAATGACGATCGCGGCGGTGCGGCCCGGATGGAAGCCGGCTGGCTGAGCGGCCTCGTAAGAAATGCGGCCCGTCAAACCAAGCCGGTCGAACGCCTGCTCCAGAATCCCCTTGGCGTCGTAGAAATCGACTGGCTCCGCAGTGCGGTTCCAAGCGGAGGAGCGACGGTTGCCCAGGAGCAGCAACGCGAGTCTCGGCTTTTCGTTCGGCAGCCTCGTCAGCGTCGTTTCATCGGTATGATAGACGTTGCCGATTTCGAACAGGGCGACATCGTTGTTTTTCCGATTCAGGTTATAGGCGGCCGCCTCAAGCAGACTCGGAATCAGCGTCGTGCGCAGCACGCTGCGCTCCTCGCTCATCGGCATCGCTAACGCGATCGGCTTGGCGCCTGCCGACAGCTCCGCGAACAGCTCCGTTCTCGGCAGCGAGGTTACGGAATAACTGATTGCCTCGTGCAGACCCGCTCCGGTCAGAATCGTCCGCAATTTGCGGCGAATCGCTTGCGGCCTTGTCAGAGAGCCCGGCGTCGTCGGTCCTTCGATCGGCGTCGTCGGAATTTCGTCGTAGCCGTGCAATCGGGCGATCTCTTCCACAAGATCTACATCGCGGGAGATGTCTCCGCGCCGGGAAGGAACCGTAATCTTCCATACATCCTCGCCGCTAGCTTCCACCTCGAACTGCAGCCGGGACAGAATCGTCTTGATCTCAAGCGAGGACAGCTCTGTACCTAGCATGTTGTTGACCCGAGAGAGAGACAGCTCGATAACGGCCTGCTGCTGCGTGGACTCCTCAGCCTCGGCGACGCCTTCGGTCACTAATCCTTCGGCGTAACGAGCCATCAGTCCCGCCGCGCGATCCAGCGCCGCGCGCACCCGCTCCGGATCGGTCTCCTTTTCGAAGCGAGCCGACGCCTCCGAGCGCAGACCCAGTTGGCGCGAAGTCCGCCGAACCGTGCTGCCGTCGAATTTCGCCGATTCCAGAATAATGTCCGTCGTGCCCTCCGACACCTCGGAGTTCGCGCCGCCCATCACGCCGGCAAGGCCGATCGCCTTCTCCGCGTCCGCAATGACGAGCATGTGCGGCTCCAGCTTGCGCTCCTGGCCGTCGAGCGTCTCCAAGGTTTCTCCAGCCCGCGCCAGACGAACGTCGATCCGCCCGCCCGCAACCTGCGCTGCATCAAACGCATGCAGCGGCTGTCCGTATTCGAGCATGACATAGTTCGTAATATCGACGATGTTGTTGATCGGACGAACGCCAGCCGCGATCAGACGATTCTGCATCCATTGCGGCGCAGGTCCGATTTTCACTCCTTTAATGTAGCGAGCGGTATAGAGCGAACAATGCTCAGGAGAACTAATCGATACGCGGACGTAATCCGAAGTAACTTCCGCAGCAGGATATACGGCCGCATCCGGCAAATTCAACGGACGTCCCGTCAGCGCCGACACCTCGTAAGCCACGCCGAGCATGCTGAGGCAATCCGAACGGTTCGGCGTCAGGTCGAGTTCGAGAATCGAGTCGTCCAAAGCGAGCACGTCCAAAATGTCGCGTCCGATCTCCGTGTCGGACGGAAGCACGAGAATGCCTTCTTGTTGCTCCTTCGGCAGCAGTTTGTCGTTGATACCGAGCTCGCGCGCCGAACAGATCATCCCCTGCGACTCCACGCCGCGCAGCTTCGCGCGCTTGATATTGAGGCCACCCGGCAGCTTCGCGCCGACGACGGCGACCGGAACCTTCATGTCCGCGTCAACGTTAGGCGCACCGCAGACGATCTGCAAATCCTCGCCCGTTCCGGCGTCGACGGTGCAAACGCTCAGCTTATCCGCATCGGGATGCTTCTCTCTTTTTTTCACATAGCCGACGACTACGCCGGTAACGCCCGCATTGCGGGACGGCACGGAATCGATCTCGATGCCTCCCCGCGTCATCATCTCCGCCAATTGCTCGGCAGGAATGCCGCTTAAATCGATATAATCGGATAACCACCGATAGGATACGTTCATGGGAAACTCCCCTCGTTTTTATCGTAATTTTTTCGCGTTATATTTTGGCGAACTGACTCAAGAACTTCGTATCGTTCGCGTAGAAATGACGGATATCGTCAATGCCGTATTTCAGCAGCGCGATCCGTTCCACGCCCATGCCGAACGCAAAGCCCGTTACTTCGTTCGGGTCGTAGCCGCCGTATTCAAGCACCTTCGGGTGCACCATGCCGCAGCCGAGAATTTCGATCCAGCCGGTATGCTTGCACATCCGGCAGCCGCTGCCGCCGCATTGGGCGCAGGTAACGTCCACCTCGGCGCTCGGCTCCGTGAACGGGAAGAAGCTCGGACGCAGGCGAATTTGCATTTGCGGCCCGTACATTTCCTGCACGAACTGCAGCAGCGTTCCCTTCAGGTCGCTCATCCGAATGTTCGGCCCGATGACCAGCCCTTCGATCTGATGGAACATAAACGAATGCGTCGCGTCGTCGTCGTCTCGGCGATACACCTTGCCGGGACAGATGACTTTAACGGGAGTTTTGCCGTTTGCCGCCTTCATCGTGCGAATCTGCACCGGGGACGTCTGCGTACGCAGCAAAATCTCGTCCGTAATATAGAAGGAATCCTGCATGTCGCGCGCGGGGTGGTTTTTCGGCAGATTAAGCGCCTCGAAGTTGAAGAAGTCGGTTTCGACCTCCGGCCCTTCCGCCACCGTATACCCCATCCCGATGAAAATATCTTCGATTTCCTCGACGATTTTGTTCAAAGGATGAATGGCGCCGGCGCCGACCGCCTTGCCCGGCAGCGTAACGTCGATCGTCTCCGCTTGCAGACGGCGCGCTGTCTCGGCCTGCTCAAAGCCGGTCTGCTTCTCCGCGATGACCGCTTCAATCGCCGCGCGAACCTCGTTGCCTACCTGTCCGATGATCGGACGCTCCTCGGCACTGAGCGAGCCCATGCCGCGCAAAATTTCGGTGAGCTGCCCCTTCTTGCCCAAATAATGCACGCGGAGATCGTTCAGCGCGACGGCGTCCGCCACGGTTTGCAGCTTATCCAGCGCTTCGCTCCGCAAAGCCTCTAATCGTTCCTTCATCACCATTCTCCTTCTCGCGACAAAATAAAAAGCCTTCTCTCCCGTAAGGGACGAAAAGACCGTGGTACCACCCTTGTTGGAATGCCGCTGCCCATCATCGGACGCACGCCTTATTCGGCGCTCGGACATTCCCGCTTCGTACGGCGTAACGGGCCGCAAGCCGGTATCTCCTACTGAACGGCCGCAGCCGAACGTTCAGAGATCTGCTCCGGAGCGAACTTCGGCAGCCTGATTTCTTAGGAACGCTCGCAATCTTCGGCGCTCCCTCCCTGTAAGAAGGCACTGCTTACTTTTCTCCATCGTTGCATTTGTGCATTTATTGATCATTATAGGGGATCGGAGAACCGCAAGCAAGCCGATTATCGCAAAAACCGCCTCTTTTCCGCAAATGCGCCATGCCAAAGTGAGCCTGTTCCTTCCCCTAGCGCAAAGGCTTCCGAAATCGCCGCGGCCACGAACGCTTTCGCTTCACGACAGGCCTCCTCCGGCAGAGCTCCTTTCGCCAGCAGAGCCGCGATGGCGGACGCCGTCGTACAGCCCGTGCCGTGCGTATGGGGAGTCGGATACCTCGGTCCGGCGAACCGCTTTGTCTCCCCGGGACGCTTGGCGGAGACGAATACGTCGACGGCCTCCTCTCCGCTCCAATGTCCGCCCTTAAGAAACACATGCCTGGAGCCCAACGCGAGCAGACGCTTCGCCAATCGCTCCATATCCGTCATCGTTCGAATGTCGCCGGAATGGACGCCGAGCAGCCGACAAGCCTCCGGCAAGTTCGGCGTGACGACTTCCGCCATCGGCAGCAGCAGACGCTTCATCGCTTCGAACGCGCCGCCGTCCATAAGCGGCGAACCGTCCGAGGCAGCGCCCACAGGATCGACGATAAGCCGCTTGACCCGATGCCTCGAGAACGACCTTGCCGCCGCTTCGACATGGGCGGTCGCGGGCAGCATTCCCGTCTTGACGGCATCGGCTCCAATGTCGGACATCACGCTTTCGAGCTGCGCCTCCACCATGTCAGGCGAGACGTTGTCCACGCGCTGCACTCCCAAGCTGTTTTGCGCCGTCACCGCCGTCACGACGCTCATCCCGTATACGCCAAACTCCTGAAACGTCTTCAGATCCGCCTGAATGCCCGCTCCCCCGCCCGAATCCGAGCCGGCGACCGTCAAAGCCAGCGGACGGCGAAAAGCAGATGCTTCCCTGGACAACCGGGCGCCCTCTCTCATCCTAAGCCCCTCCTCGTCCCCGCTACACAGAACCGCTTGATCCCGAAGGCATTCTCATACCCTTTTTCGCCGGCCTTCCCTTCCAACAGATCTCCCACCAGCGCCGCCGTCGCCGGAGCCAGCAAAATACCGTTGCGATAATGGCCGCACGCCAGCACCAACTCCGAAACCTCGGGGACGGGGCCGATCAGCGGCCAGCCGTCCAACGTCGCGGGCCTTAGGCCCGCCCAGCCCCGCGAGGGAGGGATACCGCCAAGGAAAGGCAGCGCGCGATCGCTCCAGCGCTTCAGCCGTCCAATCCCCTGCTCTGTGACGCTCCGCTCAAAACCGGCGACATCTTCCGAGGCTCCGCATACGAGGCTCCCGTCTTTTTTGCCGACCCAATACGCTTGGCTGGAAAAAATCATATGACGGACAGGATCGCCTTTCCCGTCATACGCGCAAATTTGCCCCCGGATCGGATGAACCGGCACGTCGACGGGCAGCCACTCTCGCACGAATCCGCTCCATGCTCCGGCGCACACGACGACCCGATCCGCCAGCCAGCTTCCCGCGCCCGCGGTTCGGACGACGACGCCTGTGCCGGCTACCCTCTCCATTCCCGTAACGCGTCCGGCATGGGCCACGAGCCGCACCCCGGCCCGGCGACAAGCTTCCTCCGCCGCTCCGACCAGCTTCGGCGCGAACACATGACTCTCGCCGGGACAATAGAGCGCGCCTAACGCCCGATCGGACAACTTCGGCTCCCGGCGGCGCAGCTCCGCCGCTCCGAGCAGCTCGAATCCGGCCCCGTGCCGGCTCTGCCATTCGAGCCTGGCGCGCAGGGACAGGAAATCCGCCTCATGAAACGCGACGTTCAAGCTCCCGCTGCGCTGCAATTCAGCCGAATGACCGGTCAGTTCCTCAAGCTCGCGAACCCAGTCCGGGTATCGCGAATGGCTGTCCGCGCACAGCCGGAAAAACGCGTCGGGGCTTTCGGGATTTTCCGAGAACGGCGCCAACATTCCCGCAGCCGCCCCGGAGGTTTGACCGCCGAACGCCTCCGCCTCCAGCACCGTGACGCGGAAGCCCCGCTTGGCCGCCTCCCAGGCGCTGGACAGCCCGATGATGCCGCCACCGAGGATCAGCACCTCCGCGGTTTGCGCCGACTTCACACCCCCGGCCGATTGCACCGATCTCGCGCTCCCCGTCGATTGCGCCAACTTCGCACCCCCGGCCGGTTGCGCCGACTTCGCGCTCCCCGTCGCGGGCTTCGCTTCCACGCTTCCTTCCGACGTACCGCTCATCTTTTCCCCTCCCGGGCTTCGGGTCTGAACAGCCGCCCCTCCGGTTCGCTGCTGGCGGAGGCGTAACGCTTCCGGGGGATGCGTCCGGCCAGCCGGGACAGCCGTCCCGCTTCGATTGCCAGCTTCATCGCCCGCGCCATCGCCACCGGGTCCACCGCTTTGGAGACGGGCGTATTGGCGAGAATGCCGTCCGCGCCCAGCTCCATCGCCTGAACGGCGTCCCCGGCCGAGCCGAGCCCCGCATCCACGATAACGGGAACTCGCGCCTCCTCGGCAATCAGGCCCAGGTTGTACGGATTCAGGATGCCCAAGCCCGTGCCGATCGGAGCTCCGCCCGGCATGACCGCCGCCGCTCCGGCATCCTCCAGCCTGCGGCACAGCGCCGGATCGTCCGACGTATAGGGCAGCACAGTGAAGCCTTCGTCAGCCAGCCGTTCCGTCGCCTTCAGCGTCTCCACCGGATCGGGCAGCAGCGTGCGGGGATTGGAACTGATCTCCACCTTGATCCAATCCCCCAGCCCCGCGGCGCGCGCCAGCCGGGCGATTCGCACGGCCTCATCTGCGTTTCCGGCCCCCGACGTATTGGGCAAATAGATCAGCTCTCTGCCCGCGACATGCTGCAGCACGCCGTCGTCTTCATAGTTGTCCAGGTTGATCCGGCGCACCGCGAACGTAATAACCTCGGCTCCGGACGCCTCCAACGCCTGGAGAAAAACGGCGGGACTCGGAAACCTGCCCGTGCCCAGAAAAAAGCGCGAATTCAGCTTCCGTCCCCCGATAACCCAGCCGTCTTGCACAATCGTATCCATCTCCACTCTTCCGCTCAGCCTCCCCCGACAAAATGAACGAATTCGACCGAGCCCCCGCCTTGCAGCGGCGTCTCTCCCCACAGCTGGCGCGGGACGACCGCCCCGTCCAGCTCGGCGATGACGCTTCGGCCTTCCAGTTTGTACTCCGCTGCCAGTTCCAGCAGGGTGGCCGCCTGCGTCCGCTCGCTGCGGCCGTTGACGACAACGTCGATCTCCCGGACGTCCCCGGGAGCCGGCATCGGTGCCGACAAGGATACCGGTACGGATAGCGACACCGATTCCGCCAATGCTACCTGCTCCCCTAGATGCCAGGCGTTAATCTTCCCCAGCAGATTGCGGCAGACCGATTCGGGATTGTCATGGCCGACGATGGCGGACACTGCGCACAGTCTTCTGGCCCCTGCCCAAAGCACTTCCTCCGCATTGGTCTCCGTAATGCCGCCGATGGCGACGAACGGGATGCCAATTTCCGCGGCCGCCTGCGCGACGTAAGCGGTCGTCACTGCTTTCCGTCCCGGCTTGGTGCCCGTCGGATAGACGGGACCGACGCCGATATAATCCGCTCCCGCTCGCTCGGCGGCGCGAGCCTGCTCGATCCGGTGTGTAGAAATGCCGATGATGCGCCCCGGACCGAGAAGCTCGCGTGCCGCCTCGATCGGAAGGTCGTCCTGCCCGAGATGAACGCCGTCGGCGTCCGCGGCCAGCGCAACGTCCGGATGATCGTTGACGATGAGAGGCACGCCGTACTTGGCGGTCAGCTCTTTCAGCCGCTTCGCCTTCTCGATCAGCTCCCGCTTCGGGCTCATCTTGTCCCGGAGCTGCACAATATCGGCTCCTCCCCTTAAAGCCGCCTCCATCACCTCCAGCATGCCGCGCCCCGGATGATAGTTTTCGCCGGTAATGACGTACAGCTTAAAATCCAACGGACGTTTCATCCGCTTCCCTCCCTGTCCCGTCGCTCAAATAATGCCGATAAATTTCCATCGCGCGTTCGGGCTCGCCCGCGCCTTGAATCAGCGCGCGTCCTTCCGCGAAAATGACGATCCGCTCTTCTGCCGCCGTTGAAGCACGCAGCAAATACCGATTGTCGGCGGTAATGGCGCAGCCCGCCGCTACCAGCCGCCTTCTCCACTCTGACAGCGACACCGACGGCTTCAGCGCTAACTGAAACGTATCCCTTCCGCACAGGACGATCAGCTTTGCCGCCTCCCGATCGTCGCCGAACAAAGCATTTCCCGTCGCACTCTCTGAGCGGTCGGCAATCGAGACATCTTCCGCCGCGACCGCCCTTCTGACACCGAGCAATGCCGCTTCAGTCGCATTTTGCTCCTTGGCCCGTTCGCCGCTCGCAGAGAGGCGGACAGAGTCTCCATGCTCCGCAAGCTCCCGACGAGCAGCTGCCGCCGACTCCCCCCATCCGCAATAAGGGCACGGTTCAACCGGCGGCGGCAGCTTCCATTCCTTGACTGCGAAATGCCACGCATCCAGAGTCAGCCATGTTCCGCGCAGCGCCGAGCGATTGCCCGTCAGCGCCTTCAGCGCCTCCGCCGCCTGCAAAGCGGCCACCATCTCCACCGCAGGCGAGATAACGCCGAGCGTGTCGCAGGTCGGCGCGCCGTCGCTCCCCGTCTCCTCCTCGCCAAGCAGACAGCGCAAGCAGCAGTGGTCCCCGGGAACGAGCAGCGCAGTCATCCCTCCTGAGCCGGCAACGCCGCCGTACACGAGCGGAATGCCGCGGCTGAAGCAGGCGTCGCTGAGCATTAGCCGCGTCGCCGCATTGTCGGTGCCGTCGAGCACCAGGTCGACGTCGGCCGCCAGCGACTCCGCATTGCGCCGATCCACGTCGGCCACGAAAGCCTCGATCCGCGCCCTGCCGTTGACCCGGCGCAGCTTCGCTGCGGCGGCGACCGCCTTGGGCAGCGCCGCTTCCGCGTCCTCCTCGTCGTACAGCGTCTGCCGGTGCAGGTTGCTCAGCTCCACGTAATCCCGATCGACGAGGCGCAGGCGGCCCACTCCGGCCCGGATCATATGCTGGGCGAGCGACGCGCCGAGCGCCCCGGCGCCTACAACGAGCACGCTCGCCTCGCCGAGTCTTCGCTGGCCCTGCGTCCCGATCGGTGCGAAGCGAATCTGCCGGGAGTAGCGCTCCTCCGTCTCCGCTTCTCTAAGCATAGATCCGGCTTCCCCCGGCCTTAAACGCTTCCGCCTGCTCCTGCATGCCGGCCTCCAGCGCTTCCTCCTCCGCTACGCCGTGCTTATCCGCGTAATCGCGAATGTCCTGCGTAATGCGCATGCTGCAAAACTTCGGTCCGCACATCGAGCAGAAATGCGCCGATTTGGCCGCCTCCGCCGGCAGCGTCTCGTCGTGGTAGGCCATGGCGCGCTCCGGATCGAGCGACAGATGGAATTGGTCTCTCCAGCGGAATTCGAATCTCGCCTTGGAGAGCGCATCGTCGCGCAGCCGCGCCCGCGGATGGCCCTTCGCCAGATCGGCGGCATGGGCGGCGATCTTGTAGGCGATGACGCCGTCCTTGACGTCCTCCTTGTTCGGCAAGCCGAGATGCTCCTTCGGCGTCACGTAGCAGAGCATCGCCGTCCCGAACCAGCCGATCATCGCGGCGCCGATCGCGGACGTAATATGGTCGTACCCCGGAGCGATGTCGGTCGTCAGCGGCCCCAGCGTGTAGAACGGCGCCTCCTTGCACACCTCCATCTGCCGGTCGACGTTTTCCTTGATCAGATGCATCGGCACGTGGCCGGGTCCTTCGATCATCACCTGCACGTCGTGCTTCCATGCGATCTCGGTCAGCTCGCCGAGCGTGTCCAGCTCCGCGAACTGCGCCTCGTCGTTGGCGTCGGCGATCGAACCGGGCCGCAGACCGTCTCCGAGCGAGAAGCTGACGTCGTAGGCTTTCATAATCTCGCAAATGTCCTCGAAATGCGTATACAGGAAGTTCTCCTTGTGATGAGCCAGACACCAGGCCGCCATAATCGAGCCGCCGCGGGAGACGATGCCGGTCACCCGCTTCGCCGTTAGCGGAATATAGCGCAGCCGCACCCCGGCATGAATCGTGAAGTAATCGACGCCCTGCTCCGCCTGCTCGATCAGCGTGTCGCGGAACACCTCCCAGCTCAGCTCCTCCGCCTTGCCTCCGACCTTCTCCAGCGCCTGGTAGATCGGCACCGTGCCGACCGGAACCGGGGAATTGCGAACGATCCATTCTCGGGTCGTGTGAATATTTTTGCCTGTGGACAGGTCCATGATCGTATCGGCTCCCCAGCGGGTCGCCCACGTCATCTTCTCTACCTCCTCCTCGATCGAGGAGGCGACGGCCGAGTTGCCGATGTTGGCGTTAATTTTGACATGAAAATGCCGCCCGATAATCATCGGCTCGCACTCGGGATGGTTGATGTTCGCCGGGATAATCGCTCGCCCCGCAGCCACCTCCGCCCGTACGAATTCCGCGCTCATCCCTTCGCGCAGCGCGATATATTCCATCTCCGGCGTAATCCGCCCTTGGCGGGCGTAGTGCAGTTGCGTCACGTTGCGCCCTTCCGCCGCCCGCAAGCAGCGGTTATGCGGCTTGGGAAATACCTCCGCGCCCCTCTTCTCCGCCGCATCGGCCGTCGCAAAGCCGTTGTCCTCAGGCCGCACCTCACGTCCCTCGTACTCGACCGTGTCGCCTCGTTCCGCAATCCAGCGTCCCCGAACGGAGGGCAGTCCCCGCCGCACATCGGCCTGAAAACCATCCTCCGTATACGGGCCGCTGGCGTCGTACACCCGAATCGGATCGTTCGGCTCCTCCAGCCCGTTTCTCCCTGAACTCGGCTCAAGCGCGATCTCGCGCATCGGCACCCGAATGTCTTCCCTGTCTCCCGTCGCGTACACCTTGCGGCTTCCCGGCAGCGGCGTCGTCATCATCGGCATAACAAAAAACCTCCTTAAGCGGCGTAATGTCAAATTCCGCTGGGAGGCCATGAGTAAGAAGATAAGAAACGACGGCCAGACTTGACGACGACTCCATTTCAGGCGCATGAATACCGACTGCGACACTCGTGCCGATACGGCAAGCGATGGCGAGTACGCGCGGTTCGCCCCTGCCGTTGCGCCTGTCCGCGGCAATCCGCCGCATAACAAAAGCCGCCCCGGCAGGGAGCGGCTGAATGTGTCACGCTCATGAAAAGCCATGACGCAAGCATGAAGAAGCCCGCGGCCATCGCCTTCCAAAGTCTGACGTACATTGCCCACTTTCCTACGCTGGCATAACCCAGATCAGGTTCAAAGGGACCAAGGCATCGCCTTATCTCAGCCCTTGCGGGCGCCCCTAGTGGAATTCAATGAAAACTTTACAATCGATTCAGGCTTCTGTCAACCCTTGAACGACGAAGCTCTTTTCTTTATTTTTCCGTTATAGGCCCCTTCCCGGAACGCCGCGATCGGATCGACCGGCAGCCCCTGCTCCTCCCGGACTACCCGCAGCAACGGGCCTACATCGAACTCGAACGCCTTGCGAACCGCTTCCTCGGCGCCCAGCACGTCCTGCCTTTCCTGCGCCGCGCGCACTTCCGCATGATCGACCAGCAGCGCCTTCGCATATTGGGTCTGTACGTTCAAGACCGAGCGGACCATTGCCTCGACCTTCGGCTCGATATTGTGCGATTGATCGATCATGTAAGCGATGTTGTCCACCGTGCTCCGAACGTCCGCGCCTGCATCCTCTGAGGCGTGAACAATTTGATAAAAGATCAAAAACAACTCGTACGGATCGATCGCCCCGACGATCAAATCGTCGTCCGCGTATTTCCGGCTGTTGAAATGGAACCCGCCCAACCGGCATTCGTCCAGCAAATAAGCAACGATGTGCTCCACGTTCGTGCCCGGCGCGTGGTGGCCCGTATCGACAAGCACCTGCGCTTGCGGTCCAAGCTTGCACGCCAAATTGTACGCCATCCCCCAGTCCGCCAGATCGGTGTGATAAAACGCCGGCTCGAAAAACTTGTACTCGATCAGCATCCGCATCCCCGGCGCCAACGCCCCGTAAACCTCCTCCAGCGACTCCCGCATCCACGTTTTGCGCGCCCTTAAGTCGCCTTGCCCCGGGTAATTCGTACCGTCCGCGAACCACAGGCTAATATCCCGCGACCCCGTCTGCCTGGCAATGTCGACGCATTCCAGCAAGTGCTCCGTCGCCTTGCGCCGAATCGTCGCATCCGCGTTCGTCACGCTGCCCAACATATAGTCGTCGTCCTGAAACAGATTCGGGTTTATCGCGCCAATCGTGACGCCGAGACTCTCCGCATGGCTGCGCAATCCGTCGTAGCTGTCCGTTTTGTCCCACGGAATATGGATAGCGACGGAAGGACAAAGCCCCGTCAGCCGATGAACCTCCGCGGCGTCTTCGATTCTCTCGTACGGCGTTCGGGCGGCATAGCGGTTGCGAAACACCTTGAACCGAGTGCCCGAATCTCCGAAGCCCCAGGACGGGGTCTCGATTTTGAGCGCCTTCAGCCTGCTTTTCACCCGTTCTACATCAATTCCTCTTGCTCGCTGCCGCTGCTCGAACAGCTGATAATCTTGGTCCGTCATAGCGAAGCTACCTCCCTGCATTGTTATAGAATGCTTGTCTTAAAGCGCTTAGTCGCCTCTTCGATGTCCGTCCCAGGGGTAAAAATGCTCGACGTTCCCGCGACGAAAATGTCCGCGCCCGCCTGTCGCATCTTAAGCGCATTGTCCCAACTGACGTTGCCGTCCACCTCGATCTCGATATCCGGGCGGCCGCTTGCGGTCAACCGCTCCTTCAACCCGGCGATTTTGCGCAGTGTTGAAGGGACGAGCTTCTGCCCCGCGAAGCCAGGATTGACCGTCATGACAAGCACGAGCTCCAAGTCGTCCAGCACCTCGTCGACGGCGTACAGCGGTGTCGCCGGATTGAGGGCGACGGAAGGCCGCGCCCCCTTGTCGCGAATATGCTGCAGCGTTCGCTGCAAATGCACCGAGGCTTCCTGATGAACCGACACGATGTCTCCTTCGCGAATGTCGAAGACGGATAATAGCGACTCCGGGCGTTCGACCATCAGATGAAAATCGAACGGAATGCTCGTCATCTCCCGAACGCAGCGGATAAAATCCGGACCAAGCGTAAAGTTAGGCACGAAGTGGCCGTCCATCACATCAAAATGAAGATAATCCGTTCCGGCCCGCTCCAGCGCTCTCACGCTCTCCTCGAGCTTGCGGAAATCGACGCACATCATCGAAGGCGAAATTTTGCCCGACATTCGCTTCTCCTCCCTTCTCACGGGTTCACGATAACGCGCAGACCTTCGTGGCTCTCTGCGACGCGAATCGCTTCCTCGATCCGTTCGAGCGGGAAGCGATGGCTAATAAACTTGGACATATCGATGATGCCGTTATTGATCAGTTCGACTGCCTGCTGATGATGGCGGGGAAGCGAGCCGTGGGCGCCGTGAACGAACAGTTCCTTGTAGTGAATCAGGTTTGTATCGAGCGGAACAATCGCCCGGTCCTTCGGCAGCCCGCCGAAGAAGTTGACCCGAGCCCTGTTCTTGGCCATGCGGATCGCGTCGACTTGGGATTCCGGCGACGGGTTGCACGTGATGACGACGTCCGCTCCGAGGCCCCCCGTTTCCTCCAGCACGCGCTGCACCGCGTCTTCGTCGCCCGAACAGATGTAGGCCGCCGCTCCGAGCCGTTTCGCGATTTCGAGGCGGGGACGCGAACGATTGACGAGCAGCACTCTCGCTCCCATCTTCATCGCCACCTCGACGAGCATCATCCCGATCGGTCCGGCGCCGATGACGACGACGGTGTCCCCCAGCTTCACCTGAGACAGCTCCAATCCGTTCAATACGCAGGCAAGCGGCTCCGCCAAGGCGGCTTCCTCGTAGCTGATCCCGTCGCCGATTTTGTGGATCGGTCCGTAGTTCACGACCATCTTGTTGAGCAGAACGTATTCCGCGAAGCTGCCGGCAAACTGATAACCCATCGCGTAGTTGATCTGACAGTTGTTCCCGATGCCCGCCTCGCAAAATACGCACTCTCCGCACGGCACGTCCGCCCCGAGACATATCCGGTCGCCGACCGAGAACCGGGTGACGTTGGCGCCGACCGCGACGATGCGCCCCGCGGCTTCATGACCGAGAATTTGCGGAAGCTGCACGCGGCTGTTGCCATGACGATAGATTCGAATATCGCTGCCACAGATGCCGACCGCCTCCACCTTCATCAGAATGCTGTCCGCGTCGACCTCCGGCGTCGGCACCTCCTTTAACGCCATTCTTTCCAACTGCTCCAATACCGCCGCTTTCATCTTTAACCCTCTCCTTTACCGATAGTCCACATCACTTTGTTGTAAAAAGCCGTCCGGTCCCGCATCATGCCGAGCGCTTCTCCAAGCTCCTCCAGAGCAACCTTATGCGTAATCAAAGGAGGGATTTGAAGCTTGCCCTGGGCCATTGCCCGCACGGCCAGCTTCCATTCGTTCTTCGGCAGCTCGGCGTAATCCGAATTCCACGTTCCGACGACGGTCAGCTGCTTGCGAAGCATTTCCCAATAGCCGTTTTGCGTCAGTCCCATCGGTCCGGACGGGTTGCCCATCAGCACGACGCGCCCTCCCGGCCGAGCCGCGCGCAGGCAGTTTTCCCACGAAGCAGGATGTCCCGCGCCTTCGACGGCGAGATCGACGCCCGCTCCCTCCGTCCGTTCCATCGTCCACGTCTGTACATCCTCATTCGCAGCGTTCACGACGTCTGCAAAACCGTTCTCTTGGGCGAACGCAAGCTTGCTATCGTCTACGTCCGCAAGCAGCACCTGGGAAGCCCCCCAAGCTCGCGCCCACTGGGCCAACATCAAGCCGATCGGCCCGGCGCCGCTAATCAGCACACGATCGCCGATGTCCAGCCCGCCGCGCCGCAGCGCATGAATCGCGACCGCGGCCGGCTCGGCCATCGCCAGCTCCTCGCCGCTCAGCCCTTCCGGAGCCGGAATCAAATTCCATGTCGGCACGCAGACGTACTCGGCGAACGCCCCGTCCGACCGGGAGCCCTTGTAGTCGTAGGCGCTGCAAGTTGCGTAGGCACCGACCTCGCAGCTGGGGCAGGCGCGACAAGGCAGCAGCGGAAATACCGCGGCCATCGTCCCGATCAGCCGTTCGTCCTCTCCTTCGCCAACGGCTTCTACGCGCCCGGAAAACTCATGGCCCGGAATCGTCGGAAACTTGTAGGTGCCTTTCTCATAAATGCGGGGAATGTCGGAGCCGCATACGCCGCATGCCGTCACCTTCAGCAGAACCTCTCCTCTGCCGGGGGCCGGCTTCGGCACCCGCATCAGCCTCAGATCGCCGATTCCGTTCAACACCCACGCCTTCATCGTCGCCATTTTTTCCCCGCCTCCTAGTCCTTAACGAACTGCCGCCAGTAGTCCACCGATTCCTTATGATCCTGAACGATCCGGAACTCCGTCGACCATGCCTCGCGATGCGACAGCTCGAACACAAGCTCCGCCTCCTCCGCGCCGGATTGCTCGATCGCCTCCAGCAGCTTCTCTCCGTGAATGATGCCAAGCGCGTTGTACTCCTCCGTAAAAGGCCAATGTCGGCTATGATTCAGCTCCGTCTGCTGGATATGAATAATCGGGGATACGCGGCCCAGCTCCCTCACCCAGCGGTAAGGATCGCGGTCGTCCGGATGCGGAGCGTGACCAACGTCCAGACACACCTTGAAAGGCAGCCCGGCCCCGTCGTTCAAGCGCTCCAGCAGTTCTTTCGTGTCTTCGACCGTATTCGCCATTTCCCGGGGAATGGACATCGGCTCGAACGTCAGGTAGTCCATTCCCAGGTCCCGACAATACCAGCTCAGTTCCTTCCACAGCTTCAGCGCTTCTTCGATGACGAATTCCCTGCGCTTGACGTCGTCGAAGTCCGTAAACGTCAAAATGCCGAAATGGCTTCCGGTCGACCTCGCCCCGAGAGCGGCGGACGCCTTGGCGAACTTCTTGAACCACTCCAGCCAAATCCGTCGCGCTTCCGCATCCGGATGCATGAAGTGATTCACCCGCGTAAACGCGCTCGTGAACGTCGACGTCACGTTCAAACCGTACCGCTGTGTGCTTGCATTGATCCTCTCTACCTGTCTCAGGACGTAGTCGTCCGGCAGGAACACATTGAGCAAGTCCGCGACGAGCTGCACGTTGCGGACCCCCATCTCCTCGGCGACGAGCCTTGACCATACCTCCGGCTCGACGTACTTGTTGATCGCAAATCCGAGATTCATTCCCAGCTTCAATTTTACGGGCATTCGGTTCTCTCACCCTTTTCGTATTATTGATTCGTTTTTAATACTATTTTGTTTCACTGATACATTCAAGGGTGTTTTAAGCAATTTGAGTAAAAAAAACTATGGCAGCCCCATTTGTATACATGAACCCGAAAAACTCGTGTAATATCGCTTGAACTGAGTGGCTTTGCGGTCTGGTAGGCGGTTACTCGAGCAGATTCGAGCTTTCCTCTACTTCTTACGGTCTGTCAGACCCTTACGCACCCAATTTCGTACTCTCAACCTCCTCTTAGGGTCTGCCAGACCCTTACGCACCCAAATTCGTGCTTTCAACCTCCTCTTAGGGTCTGCCAGACCCTTACGCACCCAAATTCGTGCTTTCAACCTCCTCTTAGGGTCTGCCAGACCCTTACGCACGCAAATTCGTGCTCTCAACCTCCTCTTACGGTCTGTCAGACCCTTACGCGAGCGGATTCGAGCACTCCAGCCCTTCTTGCGGTCTGCGAGCCGTTTCTCGTAGGCAGACTGATCTACCTCAGTTGGTCCGCTTTAGAAAAAGCGGCGAAAATAAACAAAAACCCGCTCAAGGACCAATCGGTCCCTTGAACGGGTTTTTGCCAAATTCGTATATGCTTATATATTTGAATCTCCGATTGCCCTGACGCTATCCCGCTCCCTCAGGCGAGTCGGGATAACAAGCGGCGGACGACGGGACGACGGATCGGCGATGAGCTCGGCAAGCATTTGCGCCGCCGCAAAACCGAGCTCTAAAGCCGTCTTCTCGACGGTGGTCAGCGGCACGGGCAGCAGCTCGGAAAAGGCGAAGTCGGTAAAACCGACGATCGACAGGTCGTTTGGCACGGACATGCCGAGCCGGTGCGCAACCTGCATGACGGACAACGCCACATAGTCGTTGGAACAGACGACTGCCGTCATGTCGCGGTTCGCTCCAAGGTAAGCGGCCAGCCGCTTCCCCTCCTCTCCGGACTGGGTATGCATGTCGCCGAGTTGATGCACGAGGCTCAAGTCTAGGCTTAAGGAAGCGTCCAGGAACGCCTGCGTATACCCGTTGAACCGATCCTCTCGACTCATCAGGCCGCGGAAGGGCTCGGAGACGTAACCGATGCGGCGATGCCCGCGTCCGATCAAATAAGCGGTCATTTCCAGCGAACCATGAAAATGGTCGTGGTAGACGCTCGGGATGCTGATTTCCCGGAAAGCCCGGTCGACGACAACGACCGGGAAGCCCTGTGTATGAAGCCTTAACAGCACCTCGTTTAACGTATCGTGGCGCCCGGGGTATACGATCAATCCCGCCACGCCGTATCGCTGCACAAGCTCTTCCGCCATCTTGTCTTCCTTCTCCGGCTCCCCCGAAGTAAAACGGATCAACATCTCAAATCCGCGCTCGGCCAGCCCCTCCGTCAGCGCCTGCAGCACGCGCCCAACATACTCGTCCGGATCAGGCAGCAGCACACCGACCGTAGGACGGTCCGCTATGCGCAGAGGGCTTCTCTCCCGCTCCGTCCCGTCCTCCTGCGGCAGCTTGGCCAGAAACGTTCCCCGCCGCGGCATGCGATACACAACGCCCTCGCGTGCAAGCTGAAGCAGCGCCTCCTTGCTTGTCCGGCTGCTGACGCCGTACATTCGGGCAAGCTCCGTCTCCGATGGAACGGGATCGTGCGGCTTCAGTCCTTGCTCGCGGATCAGCTCTAATATTTTCACTCTCATCTGCTCATAGAGCACGACTGGCCCCTTCGTCAACTTTTCTCTCATCGCTCGGCTCCCCAATAATACATTTACGTATCAGATGTATTATAGCGAAATTAAGGACAAGGAGAAACCCGGTTCCGCTTCTACATCCCAAAAATCTCCGACTGAACGATTGGGAATTGACTACCACTAACTCACTATAATCTCATGGGGTAAACCGTTATGGCTTCGTTGGACGCTGATATGCGATTTCTTCGCCAATCCCCTCCTCCAATGTTGTCAGCGCAAGTCGCTCCATGATCCAAGAGAAAAGGTTGTGGAGGACCGAAGCATTTGGAACTCAGGTCAAAAGTGCCTTGGCGATGGCAGGACGGGAGTGTGAAGGCAAAAAAAGTGCCTTCGCGGTGGCCGGGCGGGAGTGCGAAGGCCAAAAGAGTGCCTTGGCGATGGCTGGACGAGAGTGTGGAGGCAAAAAAAGTGCCTTCGCGGTGGCCGAACGGGAATGCGGAGGCAAAAAAAGTGCCTTGGCGGTGGCCGGACGGGAGTGTGGAGGCAAAAAAAGTGCCTTCGCGGTGGCGAGACGGGAGTGTGGAGGCAAAAAGGGTACCTTGGTGCTACCTCAGCAGTGGAGTAACATTGCTCCTCGTCTCCGTCAAGCTGCAGGTGAGGGACGTTCAATTAGACGCACGTTATATGATGCTTTCGGGCAATTCTTACTCGCCCCTACGCAGGTGAAATATTCATGCGTATGAATTGGTCGGTTTTATGTTGATGCGAATGGTTTAGTCATTTTATGTTGATACGAATAGTTTAGTCGGTTTTATGTTGATACGAATGGTTTAGTCGGTTGTTTGTTCAGGAGTATTGATGGGTCGATTGTATGTTCACGCGTAAATTGGTCGGTGTATGTTCATACGAGGATTAGTCCGTTGTATGTTCATGCGAGGATAGGTCGGTCATAAAAAAACGCCAAGAAACCGCGGCTTCTTGGCGTTCTCCCCTATTAAGCTATCCCCGCTTAGGCTTGCGAACAATCGCAACGATCAGCGCCAGAACGCCCGCGGCAAGTCCGGCGATCGCCAGCGACAGTGTCAATGTATCCCGCCCGCCTTCATCGTTGGCGTCGCTGTCAGCAGCAGTTGCCCCGCTCGAAGCGCCGTGTCCGTCACCGTGACCGTCGCCGGTCGCAGCCGTCACCGTAGTGATCGAGGCCGGTTTATCGGCGTCCGGTGCGCCCGTCCATTCGACGACCTCTCCGTCGGAGTAAGTCTGGTACGCTTTCCAGCTCAGTTCCTTGGCATCGTCGGCGACTTTGCCCTGCATGCGGAATTCGCCGAACTCCGTAGCGCCAAGGCCGTTTCCGGTCGCCTTCCAAGTGACGCTGACGATTTTATCCTCCGCGCCCTTCTCGATCTCATACGTCCATTCCGGCTTAGGCTCGAAACGACTAATGTTGACGCCGTCCGGAATCGCCACCTTCACCTGGGTCGTAGCAGCGTCCTTCTCGGACGGAACGCGAACGGTGAACACTTGATAGGAGCCTGCCGGCACGGAGCCCGGTTGAACTGTCACGTGAGCGCTGGCCAAGCCCGCGAAGCCGAGCGACAGCAGAAGAACAAGCAGCAAAGATACGCTTTTTTTCATTGGAATATCCAACCTTCCTGATTCGATTAGTTAACGATATTCCACAGTATAGTCCGTTCCCGGCAGCGGCGCATGACCCGAAAGAGTCATTTCGTTCTGCTCATTGTGACAATATTGAAACATCGCCGTTCGTCTACTCCGGCTCGACCATTCCCCGTTCATAAGCATATCGGGTCAACTGAACCCGGTTATCGAGATGAAGCTTCTGCAAAATATTTTTCAAATGATTTTTGACCGTATGCTCGGACAGCCCGAGCAATGCGGCGATTTCCCGGTTCGTCTGCCCACGGGCTACCTCTTGGAGAATATCCCGCTCCCGCGGCGTCAAGCCGCCGCCGTCCTGCGGCCGCTCCCTGGTCGGGTCCGTCGCGTGACCGGGCTTGCGATCGGCAAACTCGCGAAGGATCGACATGGCTACGTCCGGATTCAACGGAGCTTCGTCGAATGCGACCGCGCGCAAATAATCCCGCCAAGCGGCAGGATTCAAGTTTTTCAGCAAGTAGCCCTGCGCGCCCTTCTTAAGCGCCTCGAACAGATGCGAGACATCGTCCGACACCGTTACCATTACGATCTTCACCGCGGGAAACGACGTTTTGATCGCCTTGACCGCTTCCAATCCGCCCATTCCCGGCATGTTGATATCCATCAAAATCATATCCGGCGCAAGCTCCTCCGTCATTCGAAGCGCTTCCTCGCCGCTGGCGGCTTCCCCGACGACGGTGAACTCCTCCAGCGAGGATACGATCGTCCTCATCCCTTCTCTCGCGTGCCGATGGTCGTCGGCCAGCAGCAATCGTACGACCCTGTTCATTCCTTCTTCGCCTTCCTCCCGCTTTTGACGAGCTCCACAACCGTCCGTTCCCCACGTCGTTCGGCCAGGAACGACCAGCCCATCGCTCCGGCCCGGTCCCTGACCATGCGCAAGCCGAAACGCCCCTGTGCCTGAAACGGATCGCCGCCGAACCCAACGCCATCGTCTTCGATGCGACAGCGAAAACCGCCCGCTCCGTCCGGTTCCCCGACAACATACACATGCGAAGCTCTCGCATGCTTGCGAACGTTGACCAGCGCCTCCCGAACGCAGGCGTGAAGCTCCACCTTCTCCTTGTCGGTCAAGCCGTCATCCGGAATCGTCCACTGAAAATCCGCCCTGGCTCCGCTAAGCTCCGCCGTCTCGCCGAGCAGCTCCCGCAGCGGTCCGACCCACGCGGCCGATTCCGGCGAAGGAGGAAGGCGCAGATTGGCGATCGCCTGGCGTACATCCTCGTGCATGACCCGGACCGTCTCCCTAAGCCCTTTGGCCAGCTCCCGCACCGATTCCTCCCGGCTCGCCCCGTCAAGCTGGTCCAGCTTAACGGCGAGCAGAAACAACGACTGCGAAATTCCGTCATGGAGCTCCCGCGCCAAGCTCTCCCGTTCCTCTAACGCCGCCTTCCCTTCCTTCTCCCGCTGCAGTTCCTTTTGGGACTGCTCCAGACGCGCGAACAAGCTGCGTACCAACGTCAAGGTAACGGCCAGCACGATAAACGGCGCCAACAGGTTGCCCAGCTCCATCGACACATACGGCAGCAGGAAGGCATGCCTGACATATTCCCACAGGCCGATCGTCAGCGTCGGAATGAGTAAAATCAGCCATTTGATTCTTCTGTCCTTACTCCGGTTATCCAACCCGCTTCCCCCTCCCCGCTCCCGTCGCTACGCGCTGTGTGATCGAAATCGGACTTTTTGAAACAATTGCTAATAGATACGATACGTCGTCTCTACAACCCGCTCCGTATCTTCCGCATCGGTAACCCGGACCTGCGCCTTCCATTGTCCTGCGAACGGCAGATAAGGCCCCTCCGCCGTATACGTCGATTTCTTATAATCCGGAAATGCATCCTGCTCTTCGTCCTCGTACGGCTGAAGCGGTACGTCGATATAGCCCATCCCTTCCCGATCGAGCGGGAGCAGACGCAATTGAACGCTTTTCGCCTCGCCTTTGCCAACCCATTCGGGCAGCCATATTTTCAATGTAAACCGGTTTTCACCGGGCGTATTCGGCGAGATGCGCAGCGTGACGTGCATATCCGTGCCCATCTTGTGATAGCTGAGCGGCTCGTTGACCGGCAGCGGCGTCTGATAGGTCAGAATGCCGACGCAGAGCACGATGCCCGCCAGCAGACCGATGTCCACCTTCAGCAGACTCCCGCGCGGAAGCTCGCCCTTCTTCAGGCGCAACCGGATCAAGAACGCCGTCACGGCTACGAGCAGAGAAATGGCGATTTTGGCGATCAGCCATTTGCCCCAGGCGGTGTACTGCAAATATTCCAAGGAAGGCAAATATTTGAGCGTCGACAGAATCCCCGTCACCCACAGCGCGAGGAACGAAATCAACGCCCATTTGGAGAAGACGAGCGCAAAACGTCCCGCCTCAGGCCGCTCCTTGTACCACACTGCGAGCAGCAGCACTAGCCCTCCGCTCCATAAAGCGGCGGCAACCAGATGCGCATAGTCCAGCGATATCGTGTAAGAAATCGGGTCAAACGCCGCCGCATGCCCCGACCAAGCTTCCGCGAACAACGCGAGCGCAGCCCAGACCACCCTCAGGAAACCTTTCAGCGAAGGAAGCAAAGGAGCCGCCAACGCCAGCAGCAGTTCGGCAATGTACAATCTTCCGATCGTCGTTTCCGTCAAAATGCGGCCCCACTCGGATAGCGGCTCGCCTTGGCCCAGATCGCGCAGGCTGAAGAAAACATAAGCAAGCGTGGCGATCAACGCGAATTTGCCCGCCAAGCCAAGCGACCGGGAATGCGTATCGCGAACGATCGGCGACATGGTGCGCAGCAAGCTCCACAGCGCCAGTCCGGTCGCAGCGAGAAGCCCGGCGTAATACAAAATTCTGGCCGCGTACAGCAGGAAGGAGTCCGCGCCCAGACCCGCTCCGCCATGATTGTGGGAATGGCCGACCTGCTGATGCGGGTCCAGCTTGCTCTTATCAAGCGGCGCGGGATTGCCCACCGTAAACACGTAAGCTCCGGAAATCGGGTGTCCGTCGGCCGAAATGACCGAATAGGAGACGGTATAGTGCCCTTCCCCGAGCTTCGTCAGTCCGACTCGGATCCCTTTGCCTTCTTCGATGCGCTCAAGCTCGCCCTTGGCGACGTTCTTCGACGACTCGTTAAGCACGAGCAGCTTGGCTCCTCCGTTGTCCAGCCTTTCGTTAAAGACGATCTCCACCGCATCCGGACTTGCGTCCATCCGGGAATCCGCCTGCGGACTCGCCTTCTCCAGCGTGGCGTGGGCTTGCGCCTGCCCCGGGGCTCCGAAAAGCGAAAACAGAACAAAACCGGCGCCCAACAAAGCGATGGCGAAGACGCGCACCAACCATTTTCTATCCCTTAATTCTAGCTTTCTTAAATACAACATTTATGCCTCCTCCCGGATCTTTCAACCGTTCGCAGCAGCCGACTCCCGTTTCGATTTGTCCAGCTCGTACAAGCTCTGGAACTGATCGGGCGGAACCGGCTTGGAGAAATAATAGCCTTGGGCCTCCTGACATTTCAGCTCTTTCAGGAAGGCGACCTGACCCTCGTTCTCCACTCCTTCGGCCGTCACCTTGATCTCCAGACTAAGCGCCATCGCGGAAATGCCCGACACGATGGCCGCATCGTTGCGATCCGTCAGCACCTCGTCCACGAATGTGCGATCGATCTTCAGCTTGTCGATCGGGAACCGCTTCAAATAATACAGCGAGCTGTAGCCGGTCCCGAAATCGTCGATGCTGATTCGCACCCCCAGCTTCTTGAGCTGCTTCAGCATCTCGGTCGCATAGGTGACATCGGCCATGATGCTCTCGGTAATCTCGAGCTCCAGCCACCGGGGCGGCAACCCCGTCTCCGATAATATTTTTTCGATGCGAGCGCAAAGATCGTGTTGACGGAATTGACGAATCGATAAGTTGACAGACAGTACGATCGGCGGCAGTCCGAGATCGTGCCAACTCTTCATTTGCCGGCAGGCGTTGCGCAGCACCCATTCCCCCAGCGGTAAAATGAAGCCGTTCTCCTCGCATAGCGGAATGAACTCGGAGGGAGGGATTTCCCCCTTCTGCGGATGCTGCCATCTAAGCAGCACTTCGACTCCCACGAGATGATCTTGGCTAAGATCGACCAGCGGCTGGTACACCAGGCGAAACTGCCCAAGCTCCAGCGCAATGCGCAGATCGTTCTCCAGCAACAGTCTCTCCCTGGCCTTCTGATTCATCCTCGTCTCATATCTTTTCCAGCCGTTGCGCGATTCCTTCGCCCCGTACATCGCCGTGTCGGCGTTTTGCAGCAGCAGGTCGAGCGTTTGGCCGTCTTCCGGATAGATCGCCAGTCCGACGCTGCCTGTAATGTGGAAAGCGGACGGGCCGGCCTTCAGCGGTTGGTCGAACAGATCGACCAGCCGCTGCGCCTCCTCCTCCGCTTCGTTCGCGTCGCGGATGTCGCTCAGCAGCACCGTAAACTCGTCGCCGCCGAGTCGGAACACGTTATCCGGGCTGTTCACGTTGGCCGTCAAACGCTTGGCGATCGAGACGAGCAACTGGTCGCCGAACGAATGGCCCATCGAATCGTTGATCGTCTTGAAGCGATCGATGTCAAGCCATAGCAGCGCGAAACGACTGCCCTCCTTGTACGATTGGGTCATCTCGGACCGAACGCGTTCCGAGAATAGCCGGCGGTTGGGAAGAGCGGTCAACTCGTCGTGGTAGGCCATATACTGAATGCGGGCTTCCGCCTTTTTCTGTCTTCTGTGAGGCTCCTCGATCAGAACGAAATAAATCCCCTTCAGCAGAAAATAATAGCCGATCAGCTTAAACCCTTCTCCGAACAGATCTTGCGGCGAGCCAAGCCCGCTGCCCAGCATTTTCTCCAGCTTGGCCAGCAGCAGCCAGATGAGCGCCTGGACGATCGTAAGCATCGATTCCGGGCGTTCGACCCGATTGCGATACAGCAGCGCGAAGATCGTTGCCGCATAACACAGCAGCGTTAGGATTTGCTGGTACGGTTCGATCGAATCGATCAATGAAACATTCCAGCTTTCCGCGCGAAAAACGAAAGCTGCGGCGACCGCAACGGTAACGAGTACGGGAATGATCGCCAGAATGCGAGTTTGCGGCTTTACTTGCGCGTTGCCGAGCGAGAAAATGACAAGCAGGCCGACCGCCCCGGTCGATTCGGCGATCCATTCCAACAGAACGCTTGGCGTGTCGCCGACCGCCCCTTCGTACAAAGGCATGCTCGGAGCGCTTATGGCGTGCAGCAGTCCCAGCAACCCGACCGCCGAGAACAACGCCGCCGTCATCAGTCTGTGCCTGCACAAGGTCGGCACGAATACCATCCAGCCTAGGATAAGCAAGGCAAAACAAACCGCGAAAGCCAATGATTCCAAAATGAGGTGAATAGCGTAGCGATCGAGCGAATCAAGCGGCGTCTGGAGCCAGCCGCCGCTCCATTGGATGCCGGCGAACGCAACGGCCGCCAGAACGACCGTCCAGACCGTTTTCAATTCCGTGCGATTAATCCACATACACTGCCTCCGACGAATTCCCTTTTCAATACCCATTCATCAATACTAAATTTTCCACATGAACAACTTCTTTTCCTGCACGAAAAACCGCGGTCATTCGACAATTATTCGACGCTTTTCGTCTCGTTTGCATGCGGAGCGGCGATTTCGAATCCCTCTTGCTGCAACTTCTCGGCAATTTGTCGGGCAAGCTCCGCCGCTTGCGGCGTGTCTCCATGCACGCATAACGTCTGGAATCTTCCTTGTCCGGCTAATGCAAGAGCTTGTCGAACGACGTCCTCCGACCGTTCCAGCACCGCACCCGGCAATCGCCGCGATACCAGCTGTCCATCCGGCAAATAAGCGCGATCGGCGAAGCCTTCGGCCGCATAGCCGATGCCGAACTTCGCGGCGGCAGCCTCCAAGCAGCTGCCCGGCAGTCCGTACAGCAGCAGCCCCGGGTCCAGGCTCCGCACCGCCTGCACAACCTCCTCGGCAAGATTCGCATCCTTGGATGCCATATGGTAGAAAGCGCCGTGAAGCTTCACATGCCGCAGTCGTCCTCCCGCCGCGCGCGCGAAACCGGACAGCGCTCCGACCTGGTACAGGATAAAGTCCGCCGCTTCGCGCGGGGAAATCGCCAACTCTCTCCGTCCGAAGCCAAGACGGTCGGGCAAGCCGGGATGCGCTCCGATCGCTACTCCCCTGCTCACGCAGGCTTCTACGGTCGCCCGCATCGTATGCGGATCGCCTGCGTGGAAACCGCAGGCGATGTTCGCAGACGACACGACGTCGAACAGCCGCTCATCCTCCCCGTATTCGTAGGCGCCGAAGCCTTCCCCCAAATCCGCGTTCAAATCTATTTTCATTTCGCTTCTCCTTTACTCGCGGCTTGTGCGAATCGCAGGCCGATTCCGGCTTTCAGCAGCGCATGCTCTCGGAGCCTCCGCCTCCACGCCTGCTCGGCTTCCTCAAGCGTAACCGCCTCGAAGGCGAGCCTGCAGCCCGGCGCCGCTTGCGCCAGCAACGGCCAATCGGCCCCGATGACGTGCCCGATCTTCGGATAGCCGCCCGTCGGCTGACAGCCCGCTCCCAGCACGATCGGCTTTCCGTCCGAAGGCACCTGAATCGTCCCGGCGACGACGCTGTGCGAATCCAGTTCGGTTCCTCCGTCCCGAATCAACGGGTCGCCGGCCAGCCTCAAGCCCATCCGATCCGAAGAGGCTTCCACCCGATACTCGGCGTCAAGCAGCCGCTCTCTGGACGCCTCGGTAAACTCCTCCCACTCTTCTCCCGGCACAATGCGAAGCGTAAAGCCTTCTCCGCCAGGCCAAGCCAAGCTGCTTATATCGTCGGCGGCATGCCAGCTTACAGAGCTCCATGCAGCTTGCTCGTCAGCGGCTTCAGCTTGCTTCCTAAGCGCCCTTAACAATGCCTCCGCACGGAAGGCAGGAGCTCCGGCGGCAAGCGCATCTCCGGCCGCGAGCGGCCGACCGCCGCCGCCGAAGCCCGCTCGCGGCTCCGCGCTGCGGCTTCCGAGAACCTCCGGCACGTCGATCCCGCCGGCGATCGCCACGTAGGCGCGACAGCCGGAACGAAGCTTGCCGAACGATAGCTCCGTGCCTGCGGATACATATACCGGCCTGTTCAGCGGAACGGGATCGCCCGCCGCAAGCGGCGATATATCCGCGCCGCAGATGGCCAGCAGCAAATCTCGCTCGGCTAAATAGCTGCCGCCGACCATCGTCAGCTCCAGCACGGCGGCTTCCTCCTCATTGCCGACAAGCAGGTTGGCCCTGCGCATCGCCCAAGCGTCCATTGCCCCTCCGGCCGGTACGCCGTAAGCCCGCCAGCCTGCGCGCCCGGCATCCTGCACGGTCGTCAGCAGCCCCGGCTTCAGCACCCTGAGCGCCGGGGTCTCCGGAGCGAAGAAAGTATTTTTCTCCCCGTCTTCCCGCAGCTCCAGCTCTGTGGAGAGAACAAAGCTGACGGCGTCGCCCGGCTTGAGCAGGAAGGGCTCCCGCTCCTCCGGCCGAAATAGCGGAACGGCCGTTCGGCCAATAACTTGCCAACCTCCCGGCGATTCGTTCGGATAGATACAGGTTCGGCCGCCGGCCACAGCCACTGATCCGGCCGGTACCCGCTTGCGCGGACTAGGCCTGCGAGGCTGCTCCAGCCTTTCGTCCAGCCCGCTTAAATAAGGAAATCCCGGAGCGAACCCGATCATCTCCACCTTGTACTCGGCTGCGGCGTGAAGCTCTGCGAACTGCGACTCCGTCATGCGGCTTCTGGCTGCGCAAGCCTCCAAATCCGGTCCGTTCTCTCCCCCGTAAACGACGGGCAATTCGACCCGCCGGGCGGCCGGCGGATTTACCGCTTCATAATCGTTCCACAGCCCGATCAATTCCGTCGCCGCATCCTCTATCGATGAACAAGAAGGCTTCAAATAAAAAGCGATCGCTCCGCTGACCGCCGCAGCTTCCAGCAGCCAAGACAGCCCCAATCCGGCAATGGCGGAAGCGCGCGCGGCAAGATTGACGGTCTCTACCGGCTCGCGCCAACGGAAAACAAACGCCCGATCTCCCAGCGAGATCGTCTCGAACGCATGTCGACGCATTCGGAGCCTCCTTTCCGTAACTTTCATTTGCAACGTTTTCGAAGATCACGGTACAATTATACTATAGGCAAGATCGGATTGGTTCAAAAGCGGAATCGCAGTCACACCGGAAAGGCTGATCTTCGTTAAGCCAGGCGCCGACGAAGAATCGGCCTTTCCCCGTGCGCATCCCCATTCGAAAGAGACCGCCTCTTGTCCGCCCCGTACATCTCTGAGGGAGGGACCCGCAAATTGGAAAAGTGGATAAGGACAATCGCCAAGCTGCGTTGGGTCGTACTGGCGGCTTGGCTGGCGGCAGCTCTTCTCTCGTTATTCGCGCTGCCGAACCTGCAGACGATTCTTAAGCATTCGGAGCAGCGGTTTCTGCCGGATAGCGCGGACTCTGTGCAGGCGACGCAACTGCTGCAAAATATCGATCCAGGCAATCGTTCCCTCTCCGGAGCCGTGCTGGTTTTCTCCCGGGACGAAGGCTTGCGCGAGTCGGACAACGATTGGTTGAATGCAACGCTTCATGAAATCGACAACCGCAAAGCCGAGCTGGGCATAACTAGCGTTGTCTCTTCTCTCACGCAGCCGGAGCTCGCAGAACGGCTGCTCAGCCAAGACGGGACGACCCGTCTTGTGCTGGTCAATCTGCCCGCCGCCGACTTCGAGGACGTCACGCAGGCGACGCTAGGCCGCTTGAAAAGCATGCTCGCCCCCGCCCCCGAAGGAGCTAAAGCGCTGCTGACCGGAAGCGCGCCGCTGTCCCAGGATTTTCAGAAGTCCGCCGAAAACGGTCTGCGTCGCACCGAGATGCTGACGATCGGCCTTGTGCTCGCCATACTTCTGATGCTGTTTCGCTCCCCCGTGGCCCCGCTGCTCCCGCTAGTTACAATAGGGATCAGCTTCGCCGTATCGGAGGGACTGCTTGGAGCTTTAGCGCAGTGGGGGATTCCGATTTCTCATTTCACCGAATCTTTTCTGATCGCGGTTTTGTTCGGTGCGGGAACGGATTATTGTATTCTATTGATCCAACGTTACAGGGAAGAACTACAGAGCGAAAGCGGCGGAAAAATCAACCGGGTCGACGCGCTCGTCCGTACGATGACGAGCGTAGGCGGCACGATTCTATATGCGGCCAGCACCGTATTCGCCGCCTTTCTGCTGCTCGGTGCCGCGGAGTTCGGCCTTTACCGCTCCGCCGTCGGCGTGTCGCTCGGCGTGTTAATTACGGTTGCGGCCGCGTGGACGCTGACGCCGTCGCTGCTGCTAATATTCGGCAAGGCGGCGTTCTGGCCCGCTCGCCGCAAACCTGCTGCTCGTTCCAAGCCGCTATGGGACAAATTGGCCGCCATCTCCATGAAGAAAGCGGCACTCGTGCTGATCGTCTCCGTCGTCTGTCTCGCGCCTCTAGCTTTGCTCTTCCAAGGCAAGAGAACGTTCGACGACCTGTCCGAAATCGATCCGAAGCTGGAATCCGTTATCGGCTTCCGGCAAGTCGAGAAGGCGTTCAGCGCCGGAGAAGTGTTCCCGGTCACGATCGCGGTCACGGCCAAGCAATCTATGCGAACCACATCCGGCCTGGCGGCGCTGGAGCAAGTAAGCGCGGAGCTGGCCGCTCTCCCGTACGTGCGCGAGGTGCGCAGCGCCGTTCGCCCGCTTGGAAGGAAGCCGGAGCAGTTGACCGTGTCCGGACAGCTTAAAGGCCCGAACGTCGGAGAACTCATCCGAGCGCTGGAGGGCGAACAGCAAATTTTAATGGCCGCTCTGCGAGAAATCGCGATTCATTCCACTCCGCTAAGTCAGGGCATGCTCGGTATCTTATCGTCCGCCCGGCAACTGCAGGAGGGGTTCTCCCAGCTGCTTCAGTCGCAGTTCGACTCCTGGAAGCGGCTTGAGAATGCCAATCCGGCGCAGCAAGAGGGTTCTAAGCTCAGCGCAGGAGAACAAGCGCTCAACTACTACATCGCTCCGAACGGACGAACGGCGAAGTTCGAGCTACTGCTCAAGCCCCATCCCTATTCAGACGAGGCGATGGATGCGATTCCCGAGCTTGCGAGCTTTGTTCTCAACAGCATGGATCGTACTTGGCTGGAGCAGCCCCAGGCGTTCGTCACCGGCGTAACTGCCAAATACAAGGAGCTAAGCGGGATTTCCTGGCGGGATTTCGCCCGCACCGGCTGTCTCGTGCTGGCCGGAATCGCGGCGGTGCTGGCGCTCCTGCTCCGCTCGTTCGTCAAGCCGTTGTGCCTCTTGCTGTCGCTCGGCTTGAATTATTTGATCACGATGGGAGTTCTGGAGTTCATCTTCGTGAGGGTGCTCGGCTATGCCGGGTTGTCGTGGACCGTCTCGTTCTTCGTCTTCATTATTACCGTCGCGCTTGGCGTCGACTACGGCATCTTCCTGATGGCGCGATTTAAGGAGGAGGCGCAGCGCAGCCCGAGAGCGGAGGCCATGGCCGTCGCCTTGTCGACAACCGGCGGCATCAATCGCTCGGCAGCCGCGATTATGGCGGGAACGTTCGGTGCGCTCGCCTTCTCGGGGCTGGATACGCTAGTCCAGATCGGCGTCGGAGCGCTGATCGGCTTGCTGCTGTACGCAACTCTATTCATGGGGCTTATCGTGCCCTCGATGATCCACTTATTCGGCAGATCAGGCAGCAAGCGATAGACATGGAGGGGCTGCAGGCAGGCAAATGCGGCTTCTCCCTAAACTTCCGGACGGCTCACGCTTCCTCCTCAACCCCGAAAAATAAAAAACCACATGCAAATCCCCCTATTCGACACATGCCATTCAAAGAGTCCGAATGATACGTTAAGTAGGCTAACGGCCAATAGCCGAACAACATTTCATTACGGAGGTAGAAAGCAACATGCCAAAAGTCTTCAACCATCGCGCCATACTGCTCATGATGATCTTCATGCTGGTCATGACAGGCACGCCAATCGCCTTGCCGGGACAGGCGGCGGCGGAACCGAACGTCCTGCTGTTCCAGGAGGACTTCGAGAACGGAGCTGCCGCGGCCTGGACGCCTGTCCAGGGAAATTGGGAAACCGTGAACGGGGGCAACCCTACTCTTTTCTCGGACGATTTCGAAAATGAAAGCGCTACCCAATGGAGTAATAACGGAGGGGCTTGGGTCGCCGCGTACAACGGAAGCTCTTATGCGTACAAACAAACGAACGAGAACGGAGCCTCGGAGCTCGTCGCCGGGGATGCCGCGTGGACGGATTACGTCTACGAAGCGGACGTCAAGCTGGGGGTCGGAGCGGGAGCAATGATGGATTTCCGCTATATGGACAGCCGGCATTTCTATTATTTGTACATGAGCGACACGTACATCCGAATAATGAAGCAAAACGGCGACGTTCAGGATTGGATCAAGGCTTACGACGGTCCTTCTCTCGATCGCTCCGATTATGTGAGGATCAAGGTAGAGGCTTCGGGCAACCAATTCAAAATCTACCGCAACGGGGAACTGGTGCTTACAGCAACGGACGATAACGCTCCGTTTCTCTCCGGCAAGATTGGACTGGCCACTTGGGCAACCTCGGTCGAGTTCGACAATGTCTCCGTCACGAATCTGGCGATGAATCAGGTGTTCTTTCAATCTGACAGCGAGGGCGGCGAGGCTTATGCCGGAGACGAAGCCTGGTCCGACTATGCGGCGCAAGTTCAGATCGCAGCGGTCGACGTGGAGGAAGACGGTAAGATCGGCATCGGAATGCGATACCAAGACGCCAATAACAAATACGTCGTGCAATATTCCGCAAGCGGAACCGTGCAGATCGCCAAGGTCGAAAACGGCCTGACTACCGTGCTGGCGGAAGCGCCTTATTCCTTGACCCCGGGGATGACGTATGCATTTAAAGGCGTAGCGGCGGGGAAACAATTGGAACTCCATATCAACGGGGTTAAGCTGTTATCCGCCGTCGACACGGCCTTTGCCGCGGGGAAAATCTCCTTATCGCTGACAAGGGCGACGGGAACCTATGATTCGGTCAGCGTCTTCTCGGTCTCGGTTCCGGTCGTATCCGACGGAAATACGACATATTACGTCAGCTCCGGCACCGGAAACGACGCGAATGACGGGCTAAGCGAAGCGACTGCATGGAGAACGCTCGATAAGGTCAACCAGGCCGTCTTCCGGGCCGGGGATTCGATTCTGCTCAAGGCGGGCGACGCGTGGAACGAACCGCTTATTCTGAGCGGGTCGGGTACGGCTCAGTCTCCGATCAAGGTAGCCTCCTACGGTACGGGCGCCAAGCCGGTGATCTCGTGGAACGCCCCCGGAGGCGGGAGCGTTATCACAGGCTACAATCTAAGCCATTGGATCATACAAGGCTTGGCCGTTAACATTATCGCGTCCTCGACGCTATCCTGGAACGCGGTTACGGCCGGCATTCTTATTCAATACGATTCGTCGAAGCCCCACGGCAACGTCGTCATCGACGGCAACGAAGTATACAGCGCGAGCTACGACGGCAACACGAACGGAATCGTCGTCTCTGCCCTCGTGCCGGGAACCGATCACAGAGAGGTCGCAACGGACATCGTCATTTCCAACAATACGGTGCACAACATTGGCTGGTACGGGATCACGTCGACGGGCTGGGATACGGCCAAAAACGAGGAGCTGCGCTCTCAACTGCTGTACGGAAATCTCAAGGTATCCGGAAATCTCGTGCACCATACGGCCAGCCAGGGTATCGTTGTGCAAAATGCGCATAACTCGGTAATCGAGAGAAACGTCGTGCACGACGGCGGCCAAGGGACGGATACGTGGGGTCCAGGGGGGATATGGTTTATCGCTTCGCGGGATTCCGTCATCCAGTTCAACGAGGTATACAACATGAAGGACGCCGGTTCGGGCTACGACGGAGCCGGAATCAACATCGATTGGTTCTGCGACAACATTACGATGCGGTACAATTACTCGCACGATAACAAAGGCAACGGCATCACGACCATGAGCAATTACGGAGGAAAAATAATAAACAACAAAGTCCGGGGCAATCAAGCTCTGCAATCGAACGGCAGAGGTCAAATCGCGCTCGGCAACTTCACAGGAAGACCGGATTTGTCCACAGGGCTGCACGACGTGGAAGTCGCGAACAACACGATCATCGTGGATGTAGACAACACGGTAGCCGTCAATAGCGCGGCTAATCCGTACGGCACATGGACGGGTATCTCCATTCATGACAATCGTATCGTGCTTAAAGAGGAGGCGACAGGCACCGGCGTATTCAACATCGGTCCGGATACGAGCGTCGAGACGATTGATCGCAATTCCATTTTCAGCGATTCGCTGCGGTTCAACGCAAGCTTCCACGATACACCGTATACCGATCTCGCATCCTGGCAGGCCGGTACGGGATATGACAGGGCGACCCGACTGCTAGCTTCGGATCTGACGCCGCCTTCGGAAGTGTTGGGCGTTGCCGCCGCACTGGACGGTTACGTTCGGCTTTCCTGGACGCCCGCCGCAGATGCGAACGACGAGATGGCGCACTACAATATTTACAGAAGCACGACGGCGGATTTCGTCCCGGCCTATGCCAACATGGTCGGCGAGTCCGTGTCCGCTTCCTTCGAGGACCGCGAGGAAATGCTGCCGAACACGACCTATTTCTATAAGATCGAAGCCGAAGACCGCAGCGGTAACGTCGGCATCGCTTCGGCGACAGTCAGCGTGACGACAGGCCCTTCCGTTCCGGTTGCCGAGAAACCGAAAACAGTCGATTTTCTGTCTATTAGGGACGGATATGAGCTTACCCTTGCCGACCTGCCAACCGCCCCTTATATTACGGGCATTCCGAACGTCCGGAAAGTTCAACTGTTCGTCGACGATCGGCTGGAGCAGGAGCTGGAAACCGCGCCTTACGCTTATACCGTAACGGGCCTAAGCAACGGAGAGCATCGCTTGCAATACAAGGTTTACGATCAAAGCGGAGCTGTAACCGAGTCCAGGCCGATCACCGTCTACAAGCATGTGTCGGCACTGCGCAGCCGGTACGCGACGCAGCGGCCTACCGTAGACGGCAATCTGGACGAATGGAGCGCTCCCGGATTTCGCATGAACGAACGCTCGCAGGTGAGAAGCATCGAACCCGGGTTCGCAGATCGCTGGTCCCCGCAGCAGTTGGAAGCGGTGGGCTACACCTCTTGGGACGAGAACCATTTCTACTTCGCCATGGAGGTAACCGAGGACAATCACCATTTGGCGATCGCAGATCCGGCCGACCTGTGGAAAGGCTCGGGAATTCAAATCGCCATCGACCCGGACAGAGGAAGTTCGCCTGGCAGTAAAGGATACACAGAGCTCGCTTTCGGGTTAACCGACGACGGGCAGGCGCTCGGCTATCGCTATCACGCGATCGCGGGCAAAGCCGAGGGAGTTTTTACCGCCGGAGAAATTGCAATTGTCCGCGATTCGGCGTCCAATAAGACACGTTACGAAATTTCCGTGCCATGGAGTGAGCTTATTCCGGCAGGATTACGGGCGACAGACGGTTCCGCCTTGGGAATTTCCGTATTGGCGAACTACAGCGATGGGACCGTAAGTCATCCGGATCACGGAGACTCCCGCAACGGATGGATCGAGTACAACAGCGGCATCGGCGCGGGCAAAGCCCCCGCCCAATTCGGCTATATGCTGCTCGGCAACCAACCGTTCGCCGCTCCGCTCCTGAGCGGAACGATCTCGGGACAAAAAGCTGCGCTAAGCTGGGAGGCGATAGTCGGCGCTTCCGGCTACATCGTGAAATACGGTACGTCGCCCGGCATTTACGAGAATGCGATTAAAGTCGGCCCTTCGACAAGCTACGAAACGCCGAATCTAACACGCGGAAAAACGTATTACTTCGCGGCGAATGCCTACGATTCATACGGAGAGAGCGGCCTGTCCAACGAAATTGCGCTGTTCTTCGCTGCGGGAACAGGCTCCCAGCCTAACGCCGGAGGTAGCGGCGGATCGCCAGGCGTTAACACCCCAAGCGAGAGCATCGAAATCAAGCAAGGGACGGCTTACGTTACAATTGACGAATCGTCTCCCCAAGCTCGGCTCCCTCTTGCCGCTTTAGGGGATTATCCGCTTCAAGTCCGGCTGGGCGGCGTTGCGCTGGACATCCCGAAAGCGGTATTGAAAAAGCTGAAGGAGCAAGCCGGGGAAGCGCAAAGCGCCTCGATTGAAATCGGCATCGTTCCGCTGAAGGAAACGTCCGCACCGGAGAATGGCGGCAGCGTCCGCTGGACGCTTGCCGATCGGGCTTACGACATCTCCTTATCCCTGATCACGAATGGACAGCGTCTTCCATTCCCGTCCGGCGACATCGCGATCGCGCTGCCCTATGATCCCGATCAAGTCGACGAGCAGCTTCTCGGACTCTATCTCTACGAAGAAGGAACGTGGAAATATATCGGCGGCAGCGCGGACCCCGTCAAGAAACGAGTAAGCGCGCTTCTGCCCCGATCGGGCGTCTATTCGCTATTCGAGTACGACCGATCGTTCGCCGACGTTCCGGCGGAGCATTGGGCGAATCGGACGCTGCAAATTCTTGCGGCCAAGCATATCGTCAACGGCAGAAGCGATTCGTTGTTCGATCCTGCCGGAAAGACGACACGCGCGGAATTCGTCGCCCTGCTGATCAGCGCCTTACAGCTTCCATCTGCGAGTGAAGCGTCCGGATTCAACGACGTAGCTCCCGGCGCCTGGTATGCCGATGCGATCGCGGCAGCCGTCCGCTCCGGTATCGCAACGGGAAGAAGCTCGGACCGTTTCGCTCCCGAGCAGCCGATGACTCGCGCCGAGATGGTCGTCATGCTGACTCGCGCGCTCCGTATCGAGGCAGGCTCCGGCACCGCGGCCGATTATGCCGATGCGTCAGACATCCCGGCCTGGGCGCAAGCTGCCGTCGTCGCCGCTTCGAAGGCCGGCCTCGTGCAGGGCGACGGCAATCGTCTGTTCGCTCCGCAGCGTCAAGCGACGCGGGCGGAGGCCGCTCAACTCATTTACAATCTGCTCCGGTATAAGCAAGGATAACCGTTAATGCAAAAGAGGAAGCCGCCATGCATCGGGCGGCTTCCTCCTTTTCTTATTCAAGAGATGATCCCGCAAGCCCTTAGCCAGTTGAGCGCAATGAGCAAGTTGCCTGCCGAATTCATATGAACCTGGTCGTAGGTGAGAGTTTTCCCCCGCTGAGCCCGCAAGTATCGTTGAAACAGCTCATTCTGCCGCACGAGAATCGCCCCAAACTCCTCCGCCACTTCCCTGACGATCCGATTATAAGGCTGCAGCCGTTCGTTGCTGCCGTCGTCCGGATTTTCCGAGATGATCGTCGTTTCCATGAGCACGAGGGACGACCCGCATTGGCCGATCGTCTCTCGCAGCAGCTCCCTGTACGTGTCCCTGTACCGCTCCGGGCCGACCTGCTTCCATTCGTCGTTAATGCCGATCGACACCGACAGCCAATCGGGCTTAAGCGCCACGACATCCTCCTGCCAACGAGCCTTCAGATCGAGAATCGTTTCTCCGCTGACGCCTCTGTTCACCACCTGAAGCGTAACGTCGGGCAGCAGAAGCGACAAATAATCGTTCACGATTCTGACGTACCCGCTGCCGATTCCCTCGGGATCGTCCTTCCTGCCGCAATCCGTAATGCTGTCTCCGATAAATACGATACTCTGCCCTTCCTTAAACATGAGTTGTTCGCCTCTTTCGCCTAATATTAAATCAATAAAGAAGGGACTATTCGCGCAGCCGGCGCCGTACGCCGTCCGAAATAGTCCCTTCCGGTAAAGTTTTTCTCTTTGTTTAACGACCTTCAGTCGTCGCTTGCTTGTTCGTTTCCTCGATCACCTTGGCGCCGCCCTTGGACAGCCAGGCTTCCTTAAATTTGTCAAAATCCGCGGCGACGTCTTTGGAGTTGGCGATCAGTTTAACAATCTCCTCGTTCACAAAGTCTGTCAGTTGATTAGGAATGCTTGGATCGAGAGCATCCTCGTCGATATTCAAGTACGCAAGCGGATTGGAAACGGCGTAATCGCCCGTAGACTTGGACAAGGCTACGATTTCCTCTTTGTTGGGCGTAGTGTCCGGCAAGTAGTCGGTATTCCAGGATACCAAAGCTTTAAGACTGAAGCCTTTGTCCTTGGTTTTCTCCTCGTCGGTCATCAGCGAGACGACAGTGTCTCCGTCCTTCTTGTAATGAACGCCTTCGACTCCGTTGAGCATCAGGTCTTGCCCCTCGTCCGAGAGCAGGTAATCCAGCAATTCCAGCGCCTTCTGCCGTTTCTCTTCGGAGATGCCGGCGTTGATCGAAGTCTCGCACCAGAAGTTGTTGAAGCCGTCCATGCGCTGAATGCCCGTCTTGCCCTTCAGTGTGCCAACCCAGGTGAAGATCGACTTAGGGTCCGCCTCGGGCTTAGCCTGATTAAACTTGTTGTAAATGTCGTTATAGAAAGTCGCGTTGGCATTATGAATGATCATTCCGACTTTGCCGGTCACGAACTTCTCGATTTTTTTGTCGTCCGTGTTCAGCATGAATTCAGGGTCGAGCATTTTCTCGTTATACATTTGATGCAGGAACGTGACCGCTTCCTTCGTCTCTTCCGAGATCACTTCCGGCATCCACTGTCCGTCTTTTTTCTCCCAGCGCTCCGTGCTTGTGTCGAATGCGTTAAAGATCGGGTATTGCCACCATACGCCGCCCGAGCTGGATGTGTATCCGTACGTGTCCTTCTTGCCGTTGCCGTCCGGGTCGTTCTCCGTGAAAGCTTTGGCTACCGAATAAAATTCGTCGATCGTAGTCGGAACGGACAATCCGAGCTTGTCCAGCCAATCCTTGCGGATCAGGATGTTATGTCCACTGACCGCGTCCTTGCCGCTTCCCGACTCATTGTAGATCGGCAGCGCGTAGTGCTTGCCTCCCGTCGTCTTGGCCAGCATCTCGAAGTTGGCGAGAGAATCGCGGATATTCGGATACGAATCGGCATAGTCGGAGATCGGCAGAACCATTCCCTCTTTGATCCACTGACGATATTGAACCGGGCGGTCGATGCCGTAAGAGACAAATACGTCAGGCATTTCGCCCGAGGCGATCATCACGTTGAGCTTCTCTTCCCAGTCGTTCCAGGAAGCCGTAACCGGCTTCAGCCTAACGTTCAATTTCTCCTGCAGCTTCTTGTAGATGACGGAATCCGGAGAATCGGCTCCTTCGAACATCCAGCTGAATACGGATAGCTCGACAGGCTCCGCCGATTGCGCAGCTTTGCTCTCCTCTCCTCCGCTTGGCGAGGAAGAACCGCTTCCTTCCGCCCCATTATCTTTGCTTCCGCCGCAGCCCGACAGAATGCTGGCCACCGTGAATACGACCAATAACATCAGCACCAGTTTTTTTCTAAACATGCATGTCCAACTCCCCTGAATGATTTAGTAAGCATAATATTTTCCCCGAACTGGATCAACTTTTGATCGAACCGATCATCACCCCTTTCACGAAATGCTTTTGGATAAACGGGTATACGGCGATGATCGGAACGACGGAGACGACAACGATGGCGCTCTTGATCGTGTCTGCCAGCATAAATTCTTGACTGACGAAGCTGCCGCCCCGAGTCAGCTCCATATTGTTGTTGATGAGGATGTCCCTCAATACCATGGCTAGCGGCCACAGTCCCTTGTCATTGAGGAACAGCATCGGAACGTACCAGTTGTTCCACTGTCCGACCGCGACGAACAGGCCGATCGTAGCCAGGGCCGGAACGGACAGAGGCAGCACGATGCGGGCAAAGACGGTCATATAGCCGGCGCCGTCTATCGTCGCGGACTCTTCCAGCTCCTTCGGTATGTTCTGGAAGAACGTCTTCAACACCACCATATTGTAGACGCTTAGCGCCGCAGGGACGATCATGACCGCAAGGCTGTTGACCAGTCCCAGCGTTTTGATCAGCAAATAGTAAGGAATAAGCCCCCCGCCGAAAAACATTGTAAAAATTATGAATAGAAAGATCGCCGTTCTTCCCGGGAGATCCTGCTTGATCAGCGGATAGGCGGTAATCGCCGTAATGAACAACTGATACAAGGCTCCCGCCGCCGTCACGAAGACGGAGACGATCAGAGAGCGGACGAGCGTGTCCTTGGAGAACACGTACTCGTACGCTTCGAAAGACAATTTGCGAGGAAACAAATGAAAGCCGGATTTGATCGACTCCTCGTAAGGCAGGACGGAGCCGACAAGAACGTGCCAGAAAGGATACAACGTAATCGCGGCCATGAATAGAAGAAACAAGAGGTTGAAGCCGTCGAAAATTTTGCCGGAGAGGCTCGTCGACTTGACCAATCAGGAACGCCTCCTTTAATAGATGCCTTGACCGCTCATCCTCTTCGCCGCTTGGTTGACAAGGATCAGCAGCAGGAAATTGATGATATTCAGGAACAGTCCGATCGCGGTCGCCATGCTGTATTTTCCTTGCGTTAATCCGATGCGGTACACATACGTGTCGATAACGTCGCCGCTCTCGTACACCATCGTGTTGTATAGGTTAAACACCTGGTCGAACCCGCCGTTCATCATGCTGCCGAAATTCAAGATCAGCAAAATGGAGATGACGGGAAGCAGGCTGGGCAGCGTAATGTGCACAATTTGCTTAAACCGATTGGCTCCGTCAACGGTAGCCGCCTCGTACAGATCCGGATTAACGCCCGCCAGAGCGGCCAAAAAGATGATCGTCCCCCAGCCGGCCTCCTTCCATATGCCCGAGAGCACGAGAAGCGGCCTGAACATGGCATTGCTCGTCAGAAAATTGACGCTCTCTCCTCCGAATGCGGTGATGATTTTGTTGACAAGCCCTTCGTTGGAAAGAAGAGAAAAAATAATGCCCGCTATCGTCACCCATGAAATAAAATGCGGCAAATAAACGATCGTCTGAATCGAACGCTTGAACAGCTTGTGCCGGACTTCGTTAAGCAGAATAGCCAGCACGATCGGAGCCGGAAATCCGAACAACAGCCGCAGCAGATTAATCTCGATCGTGTTCCGGAACACCTGCCAGAACTTGTCGGTCGCGAACAGCCTCTCGAAGTGTTCGAAGCCGACCCACGGACTTCCCAGAATGCCCTTGGTCATCCAGAAGTCCTTAAACGCGATCGTCGCCCCATACATCGGAATGTAGTTAAAAATAATCAGGAACACGACGGCCGGAAGCAGCATGACATAGAGCATTTTATATTTGCTTATCCGCCGCGCAACGTCGCCGGCCCCCTGCGTATTTACAGCTCTCGCTGCCATGTCGTTCTCACCCGCTCTCCTTCGTCCGCTCATCGACGCCGCTCCGGTCGCCGAATCCGGTATTGTTTCGCACAAGCACATTGTCCGTCGTCTCCGGGTCGACGCATATTCCATCCTCGGTCGCGGGAACGATCGTCAATCTTCGGTTGTTCTCAATCGTAACGTCCTCGGCGTGGCTGACCATCAAGCTTCCCAGGTACAGCTCGCGATTAGAGACGCAATTGCCATCTCCATCCTCGGCGGTTTTGCGCGGTCCTGCATTGGAATTCATAATCGCGTTGTTGCGAATGAAAACCCGATTGCACGAGGATACGAAGATGGCCTGCTGCGGACAGTTCACGATGGTGTTGTCCTCTATGCAAATGTTGCGAAAGACGGGATAACGCGTTCTGCCCTGCTCCAGGTAAACCCCCATGTAGATGACGGCCATATTCCAATGATTCACATCGCAGCTCTCGATCAGATTGCCGCGAATCGTCACATTCTCCGCCCCGAAGCCCTCCGCCCAACGCGACTCCGCGCCGCATTCGATTTGAATCGCCGAGCCTTGATTCAGATAAAAATGATTATTTTCCACCCATCCGTCGCCTGCATGCAGTAGAACGCCTCTGGCCCGATTTTGATGAAAAAAGTTGCGGCGGACGACATAGCGGCCGGAATCGTATTTTCGGTTAAACAAAATTTCATTGCCAACCAAGTCGTCGGGAAGCGGCGCCTCGAATTCGATCGTGCAGCCCTCTCCGCGCTCGTCCCATTGCGCCTCGACAATGCGGGCGACGATTCCGGTCGGAGACAAATCCGCTCGGCGAAATTCGATCGGATCGCCTTCGTCGAACGGATTGCGCCACTTGAACACGCGGCTTAGCCGGAGCTTTGCGACTCCGATTCGTTCGAACCCTTGAACGGAATTGTCATGGATGTTTAAACAGTCGTCTCCGTTATAGCTGAAATCGCAATTTTCAATCACAAAATGCCCCTGCGAATTGCTGATATGGCATCCGTCTGCGGTGGCCGATATACAGCGCGTCGTCCCAGGCCGCTTGACGACCCTGCAGCCGTCCAACGTCCAATTGCGCTGCTCGCCGCTTACGACGAACGCATGCCCCGGAGCCGAATAGATCGTAATATCGGCCATGCGCAGGTGCCGATTGCCCTGCAGCTCGAACCCGTTCGCGTCATATACGTAATGCCGGACGATATACGTCTGACCGGGTTTCAGGAAGCGGTAATCGGCCGCATTCGGAAGCTCGATGCGCAACGCATTCCGGGCGACGACGGTCGCAGGCCCCAAAGGCTCTCCGCTAAATTCCTTGCCTCCCTCGCAGCCGGGCGTCAACGTGCGCGGGTTCATCGGATTCAAGGTACGTATGTCGAACCTCTTGGGAACGCCTTCATATTCGGGAAGTTCCAGCTCGAAGGACAAGCCGTCCTCCGCGACTTGGCGTATCCGGCCAATGCTAGCCAGCGGTTGTTGGTCCCAATCCCAGTCCACGGTGAAATTTTCGAATACCGCCCGCTCGCAATGACGAATTGTAACGAACGCAGCTGCGGTTGAGAAAATCAATTCCGAGCCCCCTCCGTCGAACCGAAAGTCCCGCAGACCGTCGAACACCGGGTGCTCGCCGCTTAAGAAGCGATAGATGCCCCTGGGAACAACCAATTCGGAAATGTCTTCCTGTCTGCAATACTCGATCGCCTTCCGAAACGCTTCCCCATTACAGAATCCTTCCACGGGTTGCGCTCCGAATTCGCTAACGCTGACTTTCCGCCGGTCGCCCGCTGCCGGACAATCTATCCGAATCGACTGCGCTTCCATCGGCGCTGCGCTTGTGTGTCTCCTGCTTGAATTCAACTGTTCTCCCCCCCGGACAACTTACTGGTTAACAACCTAGCTTGATTGTGCCACAGACGATCCTCCCGTTATATGTGGTTAGTTCGGATACTCGGATGTGCTTTGTTGCGAACCTTGTTCCACATAAACAAATGGGGCTGTCCCATAAGCAAAAAAAGTCGTACAAAAGAATGATCGATAGAGAGTGTTGTCGTGCATGTATCTCCTTACGCTGCTATACGATCCTGAAATCCGAATGGTAAACCCGTAATAGGGTAATTTCAGGACCGTATGAGGCAGTCTCCAGAAGATACATGCACTATTTCTTTATCGATCATCTTGTACGACCCTACTTATGGGACAGCCCCATCTGTCTGAAAGATTATGAGGAGGCTTGCCCGGGCTGACGTTTCATGGATTGCTTATATTCGAACGGCGACAGACCGACATGCTTCTTGAACAGCTTGCTGAAGTGGGCATAGTCGTCGTAACCGACCATCCGTCCGACCTCGTACAGCGAAATGTCCTGCTCCAGCAAAGAAACGGCCGCTTCAAGCCTTCTTTGAATCAAATAATTGATGAAACTTTGTCCTTTCTCCTGTTTAAACAGGTGGCTCAGGTAATTCGGGCTGAGGAAATATTTGCGAGCCATATCCTTAAGCGAAATTCGGTGAGCGTACAGCCGGTCGAGATCTCTCGCGATGTCCTCCACGACCTGCAGCGAGCCGGCTTCGTCGGGTTTCTTCTTCTGCTCGTCGACAAGGCTTCTCATCTCCTCCAACAAATCGCCGGGATTCCCGCAATGTAAAATGAGATCTTGTCCGGTGATTGCGTCCGCTCCGTCCGGCTCGCTCCCCGAACGGATACCTGCGACGGAAACGACGAATTGATTGTAGATCTCGACAAGGCCGCCAATATGAATTTTTTTAGAGGAGATGCCTTTATGCACCTCGAACAACGCTGCTTCCAGATGCTCCAGCCTTGCCGCTCTGGCGATCCGCTCCCGCAGCGCTGGCACGGCCGCGTTCGCTTCGGGCCTATAGCGATAGAGGGCGCTTTCGCCGCCGCCGTATAACATCGAGGTTTCCGCCATCGTGTTCGCTTGATGATAGAGCCGCCCGATCCGGTGCTCCGAGCCGGCAAGCGAGCTGATTCCGATGTCCCACTCCCGATCGGCCGCTAAACTCCTAAGCTCGCGCCATAGCTTGCGAAGCTCGGCCGGGCGAAAGTCGGGCCATCCCCCTAACAACGTCCATTTGAATGCGCTCGTTTGCCAGCGACAAGATGCAATCCGATAACTCGCGAGCAGATTGTCCAATTGGCGCAGCTCGTCTTCCGCAAAGGGCCGTTTGCCCTTAACCGTCGCGAACGAATACCGCTTAGCAGAAGGGAAGGCAGCCCCCTTCGGCGCCAACCGCGCAACAGCCTGCCGAATCGTGACATCGTTCTCGATCCATTCCAGAAACTGCATAGAATTGCCGTAAGCCTCTCGCGCTTCGCGGTCCCGCTCCTGCTCCGCGAGCCGCCGGGAGCATCTCTCCAACGTGTGCAGCAGCTCCTCTGTGTTGACCGGCTTCAACATATAGTGAAAGCAGCCTTTCTCCAACGCTTCCTTGGCATAGGCAAATTCTCCGTATGCGCTCATAAATACGACCAGCGTTCGAGGCGACGCTCGATTGATAAACGTCAGCAAGTCCATCCCGCTTTTGCCCGGCATGCGGATGTCGCTGATAACGACGTCGATGGAGTGACTCCGCAGCAGGCTTTCCGCGGCGTTGACGTCGCCGACCGCAGCCAAGATGCGAAATCCCGCTTCGCTCCAATCGATAATCTGTTCCATATCTTTTAGAATCCACGGTGCGTCGTCTACCAGAATCAAGTTATGCATCGGTGTCTCCCCCGCCCCTTAGTGGGACCGTAATCGTGATGATCGTTCCCCTATTCTGCCAGCTTTTGATTGTCAGCCCGTACGGCTCCCCGTAATAGATGCGGATTCTTTTATGAATATTGACGAGTCCGATGCCTTGCCCAAAGCCGCCGCTTCCGGCGGAAGCGCCAGACATCCGCTCAAGCTCGGAGCGCAAGTTCGCCGCCTTGCTCTCGTTCATTCCAAGGCCGTTGTCCATGACCTTGATTTGCAGTTCGTCCTTCTCCGTGGCGACGGCTTTAATACGGATGATCCAGCGTCCGCTCTTCTCTTCAAGCCCATGGAATAGCGCGTTCTCGACGAGCGGCTGCAATATGAGCTTTACGATTGACTGTCCCCCAAGCGCCGGAGCCAAAGAAACCTTGAATTGCAGACGTTCGCCAAAGCGAATTTTCTGGATAGCGATATACCTTTCCAAGTGTTCCAGCTCTTTGTACAGAAGAACAAACTCGTCCGTACGGGTAATGTAGCGAAAATAGGACACCAAATTATCGATCGCCATCGCGACCTCCCTCTTGGCGTTGGAAAGCGACATTCCCCGGATCGAATGCAGCACGTTGTACAGAAAATGCGCATTGATCTGGCTCTGCAGCCCGTTCAGTTGGTACAACTGCTTGTCCATCTCCGTTTCATGAAGCTGTCGCTGCGATTGGAGCAAATGATCGGTAAGCCCTTTGATCTGGTCCAGCATATTGTTGTAATGGTCCTGAATCACCGTAATCTCGTTCTTATAGCCGAATTTCAGCTTGGCGTCCAGATTGCCGCTCGCCGCGCTGTCGAACGCGTCAGCCATTTTAGTAATCGGGTGGGTGAGACGAATGTTGAAAGATACGACGGCAAGGAAGACGATCAGCATCATGACCGCCACGATCGCAATCAACGCATAGGGAATAATATTGGCTTTTTCCAGCAGCTTGTCTTTGTCGATTAGCGCGATAAACTTCCAATCCAGGCTCTTGATCGGAATCGATTGATACAGATAGTTCCCGTTTTCGATACGGACGTCGGACACCCGATTCGACGGAAGATCCCGAACGAGCGTGCGAATATTCGCAAAGTCGTGCCGCCCGTCCGAAGCTCCGATCAGATCGTCGTTTTCGTTCACGATATACACGATTGCTTTATTGTCCAGGCCGCTCGTATGCAAAATCTGTTGAATCCATTTCGTATCCAGCAGCAGAACGCCGATGTAGATTCCCTGCAAGTAACGATTGCGCTGAATCGACTTTACCTGCGAGAACGCCAGCAATCCTTGCTCCTTGCTGCCCATGGGCGGAGAGATTTTGATTTTGCCGTTAATCGAACCCGTTTGTTGCTTGTTGCGGATATAATCTATCATTTCTCCGGACAGCAATTGTCCCGTCGAGACGATCCGGTAATCGTCGGCGTTAATCATCCCGACTGTCTTGATCGTCGGGTCAAGCGACATATAAGAGCTCATATTTCTTAACAAAGCGTCGGTTTCCCGCCAGGACATATTATCCAGCATGACCTGTTGGATGTTCCGGTTATAGAAGACGGACTTGGCCAGCAGGTCGACGCGACTAAAATATTCTTCGAACCGATCGTTCGTTTGATTAACGAATTGATTGATATTGTCCAGTGCGTTTTGCTTCATAATATGGACATACGAGAAATAGCCCACCAATCCAAGCAGGAGAATGGGCAATATGGCAATGCAAATATTGGTCAAAATCATACGGTAGCTCAATCTATATTTCTGGGTGTAGGAAACGATCTGCTTATACATGAGTTCCTCCGCACGATGCATGAGGGTAAATCCCCGATGTAGGGGTGTATCTATGATGTCACATTCGCCATCGCTCGTCCATGTGTTTTTCATCCGTTCCGGCATGTCGTCTTGTGGGAATGCATGAAAAAGGAGCCTCTCCGATCCCGGATGAGACTCCTCTTGGATTGCTTATAAGATTACCCGTTCCGCTTATTTCCCGTGAAAAACTTCCGGAGTCGTCATCTTGTCGTAAAACTCCGTGAACAGGTCGCGCTTGTCGGAAGCTCTCCAGCCCATGGCCGATCTCGGATGCTCATCCAGCGTGCCCGTAATCATGTCGGGAATCAGGTAGCCCCACTCTTCCTTCTCGCGCAGCTTAACCATGTGCTTCTCGATCATGCCGAGCACCGGACGAAGACTGTACTCCGGACGCGTGAGCTTGGCGAGCAGCAGCTCTGTCGGCGTATTGCCGGCGGCGCGTCCCATGCCGAAGACGGATGAGTCCAGCAGCTCGACGCCGAGCTGTGCGGCGGTCAACGTGTTCGCGAACGCCAGCTGCAGATTGTTATGGGTGTGAACGCCCAAGCGCTTGTTCTTCAGCGAGCGGCTGAACTTCTCCACCAGATAGCGAATGTCGTCCGGATCGAGACTGCCGTAGGAGTCAACGATGTACACGATATCGATCGGGCTGTCGTTGATCATCGCCAGCGATTCGTTTAATTCGTTGTCCATAACGCCGGACAGCGCCATAATGTTGATCGTCGTCTCGTAGCCGCGCTTATGGAACAGCGTGCCAAGCTCGATCGCCTTCGCCGTGTCGCGGGCATAGCAAGCGACGCGGATCAGATCGAGCATCGACTCGCTGCGCTCCAGCACGTCATTCTCGTCTACGCGTCCGACGTCGACGAGCGCGGACAGCTTCGTGCGTTTCTTCTCTCCGATGACCTTGCGCAGGAAATCGTCGTCGAGAAATCTCCACGGCCCTTCCTTGCCTTCGCTCTTCAGCAGCTTAGGAGAGTTTTTGTAGCCGATTTCCATGTACTCTACGCCGGCTTCATTTAAGGACTTGTACAGATCCTGCACGAACTCTACGCTGAAATCCCAGTTGTTGACCAAACCTCCGTCGCGGACGGTGCAGTCCACGATCTTGCAGTGATTCGTCTTGCTATGTACCGTCATGATTGTAATTCTCCCTTTCTCGGCCCCGCGGATACCTGTGTCGAAATATAATGATTATTAGTTTACATCAAACGGCCCGTGTTTGCTACCTTTAATCCGCCAATTTTAGGAGAATTGAAATACGATGCCGTCTCCGTGACAATCGATGCATAAGCTTTTACCTTCCATAAACCAGACGTCCTTGCTCTCCATATAGAAGGTCACCTTCTCGGCGACCGCCGTCACTGCGGCGTCGATCGGCGTATCCCGCGTAATGCCGAAGGCAAAAGGAAGCTCCCCTCCGCTAACGTATCGCACGAATACTCTTACCGTTTCCCCATCGGCGATTCCCCATTCCCCTTTGAAGCATGACAGCGCGGAAGGCGTAACGATCAATTCCATATCCAACACCTCACCTTTCAATTTTGGGTACCTCTTCATTTTACATTTATTCCGCTGATAAGAAAATGAGCCGAATCACACGAGATTCGGCCGATTGCTTTGTTATTTATACATTTCGTCGGATCGCGGCGTCGGTTGGCGGTCTACGAGGTGCCGATCCGTTTCTGAACACGAGCGGCGCGACCGCAGCCGACAGCGCCAGCAGCGCAGCTCCGGCAAACATCGAAATGCCGTAGGACTGCACCCACATCGGCCCGCCGGCCGCCTGGTCGTACAGCCACCCGCCCGCGATCGGTCCGATGAAGCCCGCAATGCCCGTGAACGCCGAGAATACGGCGACGTACATCGGCCGCTCCGATTTCGGCGAATCCCCGATCAAAAAGTTGAAGACGAGCAAGTTATAGCCGGCCAATCCGAAGCCGAGCAGCACATGCGCGACGATCAGAATGAGCAGCGCGGGCAGGACGGCCATAATCCCCCATATCGCGCATGCGCCTGCGATCAGGGGAAACGTCCAGAGCAACAGCGCGTTCGTCGAATATCGGCTGTTGAGCAGGCCCCAATAGTAATAGCTGATCATCATCACCAAATTTTGCAGCATAATGATCAAAGTGACCTTGCTCGCGCTCAGCTTCATCACTTCAAGCATGACATAGGAGAACAGCGGAACGGCAACGTTCTGCAGCAAAATAAACAAAGCAATGAACAGCGTAGCGGTCAGAAACCTTCGGTCCGTGAACGGACGAGAGAACATGCGCAGCGACTTCCCGCTCTCCGACGGCTGAAACGGCGGGTTCGGATAGCGCGTCAGCGCCCAGCCGTTCCAAACAATGCAGACGGCGCTTATGCTGAACAGTACGACGAATCCTTGCGTACCCGGCAGCCACTCCATAATCTGCCCGCCGAGCAGCAGCGTAATGCAGACGACGGCCCAGTGTACCGTGTTGCGAATGCCGAAATATTTTCCCCTGACGCTTGCGGGAACGATGTCCGCCATCAGAGAGGTCCACACGACGCCCCCCGCCTGACCGGAAATCATGCAGACGAGCCACATCGCCAAATAGACGGGAATCCATGCATCCTCCGAAAACGTTAGCGGGATCAGTCCGGTTCCGACCCACATCGTCCGATGAACGATACCGAACAACGCGACGAAAAAGCGACGATTGCGCCAGCTCTGCATCACGAAGGCGATCAGCACTTGAATCAGCAGAGCGAATGGAGGAATCGCCAGCACCAAGCCGATATGAAAAGCGGAAAACCCCAAATAGGTCAAAAAGACGGTTTGCAGCGGACCGCCCAGCAGATTTGCCAATATGTTCGCCGGAATGCCTTCGATCAAGGAGATTCTTAAACTTTTACGATTCTCGGATTCGCTGCTGCGAACTGTGAGCGAGCGCTTCATTCCGCTGATCCAACCGCTCATCGCGATGTTCCCCCATGTTGTACCGAATCTTGCCTCGAGATGCTCTGTATGCTTACACCGATTGTACTCCCTCTACTCGACGCATGGCAAATAAATCTTGCACTCGGTTCCTTCGCGAATTTGGCTATCCACCCGAATGGTGCCTCCGTGGTTGGCGATGATGCGGTAGCTGACCGATAGCCCCAATCCCGTGCCGGCTTCCTTCGTTGTGAAGAACGGATCGAACAGCCGATTTAACGTCGCTCTCTCCATCCCTTTTCCGTTGTCTGCAATCGAAATAATGGCGAACTTGCCCTCCTGCCTGGCGGAAATGGCGATGCGTCCTTTTCGCTCCCCGATCACATCCTGAATGGCATCCAGCGCATTTTTCATCAGGTTCAGCAGCACTTGCTTGATTTGTTTTACGTCAACCGCTACCGCGAGCTCGGGAGCGAAGTTTTCATAATAAATTTCGCATCCCTTCATGTGCGCCTCGCTCTCGGACAGAAGAGCCGTCTCCCGCAGCAGCATATCCACGGAAACCTTCTGCATCATGGGGGCCGACGGCTTGGACGAATTCAGAAACTCGTAAATAATGTCGTTGGCCCGGTCAATCTCCGATAAAATAATTCTTCCGTATTCCTGCTTGCCGATTTCCGACAGATACGGATTAAGCAGCTGAATAAAGCCTCGGATCGAAGTGAGCGGATTGCGGATTTCGTGGGCGATCGCAGCCGAGATTTTGCCGAGCATCGCCAGCTTGTCGTTCTGGAACGCCGCTTGCTCGATCAGCTTATACTCGGATACGTCCTTCACGCTGACCAAATAATCTCCGTCCAGCTCGTCCGGCTGCGAGATGCTCACCAGCAAATGACGGCCGGCCGCGTCTTGAAACTCGTCGTGATAGCGGCGATACAATGCCAATCCACGATAAACTCTAAGGATATGCCTGCGAACCGACAGACTTAGACTTCGGTGAAAAAAAAGCCGAAACAGCGTGCTTCCGATCAATTCTCTGCGCGGGGCTTTCAACAATTTCGACATTTGCACGTTTACGAACCTCAGGTTGCCTTCGGCATCGAACAGGGCGACGCCGCTGTCCATATGCTGTAGAACGGTTTCAAATTTGTTCGAACGAGCCTCCTCCGCGGCCGCTTCGGGCGCACGCAAGGAAACAAGCAAATCGGTAATAAACGTAAGCGACCTTTGGACAACCGTGATCCGTTCTTTGGGCTCCGCATTGGATAGTAGAAACTGAACGCTCTCTTCATGGTGTCTTAGAATCACGGATGTCGGCAACCCGATCAGTTCATTCGATAGTTGCTGCGTTTCCGCTCGAACGGCGTTCCCGCCGCTTTGGGCGAACTCCGCAAGAATCGGAAAATAGCGCGCCTTCCAACCGTTCATACGAGAATCCTCCATTACCAGAGCAGTCTCTGACACCTACCCGCTTTAAATTAACCAAATCATATCCATTAACGATAACGAATGTCAATCAGAGAAGTTGTCGAGTCGTGACGAATGCCTTTAGGGCCCCTCTTGCATTTTCTGTCGAATAACTCCCGCAAAAAAAGAGCCGTCCGGTCATGATCCTTAGATCTGCCGGACAGCTCTCGAGTTTGTTCCGCTCGCTATGGCGTTCGCGCTTATATCGCTCCGCCAGGCGCTCGCTTCAGCTTCAGCTTGTGGCGTCTTTGGCTGAGAACGATCAAACGTTTCTTCAACTGCTGCTGCCACTCGGTATCGGCGATTTCCTTGGCGAAGGTCAGCAAATCGAGCGATACGTCGATTTGATTTTGCACGATCGCCATCGGATCCTCATCTTCGTTGTTTACGCAATTTTCGTGCAGCGCTTTGTCCGATTCATCGACGTAATCCTGGAAGTCGACTTCAGACGCTCCGTCGCCATGCGCGTATTCCGCCAAAATTTCGTATTCGTTCTCCACCAAATAATGGACTTCAACCCGGTGGCATACGGGGCAAAACAAAATCGGTACGTTATGGATTCTCGTCCGGTAATGCTTTAACGTCCCTTTCGTTCCGATCATGCTGGCTCCACAGCAAAAGCTCATCGTCTTCCCTCCCTGAATCTGCATCGCTAAATCGGATTCCTTTATTCTTCTCACTATATTCTCTGTACATGAACACAATTCCTGCCGGAAAATGGTCTCATAAAGCTAAAAACTCCCCATGGCTTCCGCCCGGGGAGTTGCGTCGCAGAGAAAAGCGTTCGCTAGTGCTTTTTAATTATTTTATCGACAATTACTTCGCCAATTCTGCAACGATCAGATCGCCCATAGCCGTCGTTCCGATTGCCTGGCTCTTGTCCGTGGCGATGTCTCCGGTACGGTGGCCGGCGTTAAGCACATTTTTGACGGCCGTCTCGATGGCGTTCGCAGCATCTTCGTAACCGAACGTGAGGCGGAACATAAGCGCAACGGACAGAATCGTTGCGATCGGGTTGGCGATGCCTTGTCCGGCAATGTCCGGAGCGGAGCCGTGCACAGGCTCGTACAAGCCGAAGCTGCCTTCGCCGAGAGACGCCGAGGACAGCATGCCGATCGAACCCGTCAGCATGGCCGCTTCGTCGCTCAGAATGTCGCCGAACATGTTCTCCGTCACAATGACGTCGAAGCTTGACGGACGGCGAAGCAGTTGCATCGCGCAGTTATCGACGAGCACGTGCTCCAGCTCGACATCCGGATATTCCGGAGCGATGCGGTTAACCGTCTCTCTCCACAGGCGGGAAGTTTCGAGTACGTTTGCTTTATCTACGGAAGCCAGACGCTTGCTGCGCTTCTGCGCCACTTCGAACGCTTGGCGTACGATACGCTCGATTTCCGTTACGTTGTATACGCAAGTATCGACGGCTTCCTCGCCTTGCGCGCCTTCGCGACGGAATTTCTCGCCGAAGTAGATGCCGCCAGTCAGCTCGCGAACGACGATCAGGTCGGTGCCGTCCAGCACTTCCGGCTTCAGCGTGGAAGCGTCCTTCAAGCAATCGAACACAACCGCCGGACGAATGTTGGAGAACAGGCCAAGCGCTTTGCGAATGCCCAGCAGTCCTGTCTCAGGGCGAAGCTCCTTGGAATTGTTGTCCCATTTCGGGCCGCCTACTGCACCCAGCAGCACGGCGTCGGAGCTTTGGCAAATTTCAAGCGTTTCCTGCGGGAGCGGCGTGCCTTTCTCATCAATCGCGATGCCGCCGAACAGGCCGTGCTGGAATTCGAACTTGTAGCCGAACAGTTCCTCCGTCTTCTTCATAACCTTGATCGCTTCCGCGACAACCTCCGGGCCGATTCCGTCTCCGGCGATGACGGCGATTTTCTTAACTTCTGACATCGTTCGTATCCACTCCACCTGTATGTTATAGTTGTCCATTGAGACTTTCTCTCAATTGTAATACACTTCATCCCAGAATGAAAATATATAAAAACTATCGTTTCTATAGGAAATGCCTATTCAACTAGTTGGGCTGACTCGTCCACTCGCGCTGCCGTATAACGGATTGCTTGCCGCTTAGTGCGTAGGACCCTATTTTACGGCAGAATGCGCTGATTCCCTCGATGCCACTACACAGTCTACATTCACCGCATAATCAAATAAAGCGGGTTGTCCGCCTTATTTCCAGTTACCGGGTAGATCCGTGGCAATTAAAGCCGGTTTTCCGCCTTATTTTTCGGAAAATTGGCTTTTTCCAAATTTAAGTCGGGAAATCCGCTCTATTTTCATCTAAATGGCCCGTTTCCCGAATTTAAGGCGGCATTTCCGCTTTACGAGTTATCCACCAGCTTGCTATTCCCGGCCGCTCACACTTTTGGCCCCTGGTTGAGTTGTTTTTGCCGCCATTTTGAGGACGTTATTCGAGCGCGCGAAGGAGGGGCTGTTCCATAAGCCAACCAAAGTTGCTCTGAAAGATCATCATGCAACCTTGCTTATGAGACAGCCCCTCCGTCCACTTCTACTTTACCAGTACGCTCTGCATCGCCTGATCTAGACGTTTCATGCCCGCAATCGTTCCTTCGGCGTCGTTATGCGTGAAGTTAAGGCGCATTGTGTTCCGACCGGAGCCGTCTGCGAAGAAGGAGACGCCCGGCACGAAGGCTACGCCCAGATCGACCGCCGTCTTCAGCAGTTCGGCGGTGTCCACCGATTCCGGCAGTTGGAGCCAGAAGAACATGCCGCCCTTCGGCTCGTTCCACGTCACGCCCGGCCAATCCTGCTGCGACAGCAGATCCGCCATCTGGCGCATGCGCGCTTCGTATTCCTTGCGGACGAACTCGATGTGACCGGCGAGATCGAAATGCTCGATCAGCTGATGCAGCGCCTGTTGATCCATTGAGCTGGAGTGCAAATCTGCGGCCTGCTTGGCGCGTGCCATGTGGCGAACAATCTCCGGATCGGCCATGACCCAGCCCGTCCGCAGCGCCGGAGCGACCGTCTTGGAGAACGTGCTCGTATAGACAACGCACGAGCCCTGCGGGTGAGCATCCAGAGAAAATAAAGACGGATACGTCAAAGACGCATCGCCGAACTTCAATTCGCCGTAAGGATCGTCCTCGAGAATAAGCGCGTCATTGGCGCGGCACAGCTCCAGCACGCCTTTGCGCCGCTCGAGGCTCCAAGCCTTGCCCGTCGGATTGGAGAAGGTCGGGATGACGTAGACAAGCTTGGGCGAATACTGCTTCAGCTTGGCAGCCAGATCGTCCAGCACGATGCCGTCTTCATCGGTTTCGACGGATACAAGCTCCGCTCCGTAAGATCGGAACACTTGAAGCGCCGACAAGTAAGTCGGCTTCTCCACCAATATGACGTCGCCCGGATCGATATAGATTCGCGTCAACAGATCGATTGCCTGCTGCGATCCGGTCGTAATCAGCAGATCGTCCGGCGTAATCGTGACGCCCTTAGGCGCCATCCATTTGCAGATGCTTTCCCGCAGCGGAAGGAAGCCTTCCGTCAAGCCGTACTGAAGCGCCTTATTGCCCGCCGCCAGCACCCTGTCGAACGCTTCCCCGATCGCCGCGACCGGAAAATGCTCCTCCGCGGGTAGTCCGCCGGCAAAGGAGATAATCGATTTTCTCTGCGTCAGCTTCAAAATTTCGCGAACCGCCGACGAAGAGAAGGAGTCCAGTCTCTTGGAATACCGATAGTTCATCCGAAGCTCCCCATTTCTGTTAGTCAAAGATACTTTGCTGACAACGCCGTGTGTCACTTCTCACAGCCGTTTAACAAAAACCCCGGCAACGTTGTGCCGGGGTTCGTATCCGCCGAGACGGGAATTATTTCTTGATCCAGTGCATCATGCTGCGCAGTTGCGCGCCGACGACTTCGATCGGATGCTCGGCTTCGTTGCGGCGAGTCGCCGTAAGGAATGCGCGTCCGGATTGGTTTTCGAGGATGAAGTCGCGAGCGAATTTGCCCTGTTGGATGTCGGACAGAACGCGCTTCATTTCCTTCTTCGTCTCATCCGTTACGACGCGAGGGCCGGTAACGTAGTCGCCGTATTCCGCCGTGTTGGAGATCGAGTGGCGCATGGAAGCCAATCCGCCTTCATACATCAAGTCAACGATCAGCTTCAGCTCGTGCAAGCACTCGAAGTAAGCCATCTCAGGCGCGTAGCCGGCTTCAACCAGAGTTTCGAAGCCCGCTTTGACGAGCGCGGAAGCGCCGCCGCACAGAACGGCTTGTTCGCCGAACAGGTCGGTTTCGGTTTCTTCTTTGAAAGAAGTCTCGATAACCCCTGCGCGAGTACAGCCGATGCCTTTGGCATAAGCCATGCCGATTTCGAACGCTTTGCCTGTGCCGTTCTGATGAATCGCGATTAGTCCCGGAACACCGAAGCCTTCGACGTAAGTACGACGAACCATGTGGCCCGGAGATTTCGGAGCGACGAGCAGAACGTCAGCGTCCGCCGGAGCGACGATTTGGCCGAAATGTACGTTAAAGCCGTGGGAGAACATCAGAGCTGCGCCTTTTTTCAGGTTAGGCTCGATTTCGTTTTTGTAGACGCTTGCTTGCGTCTCGTCAGGCATCAAGATTTGTACAACGTCCGCTTTGCGAGTAGCGTCGGCGACGGACAGCACTTCGAAGCCGTCGTTGCGCGCGCTTTCTGCGGATTTGCCTTCGCGAAGGCCGATGATGACGCTCACGCCGCTGTCGCGCAGGTTTTGCGCTTGTGCGTGGCCTTGGCTGCCGTAACCGATTACCGCGATTGTTTTGCCTTTAAGAACGCCCAGATCGGCGTCTTTCTCATGAAACAAATTAACTGCCATTGAATTGTGTTCCTCCTTAAAATAAATCAATATTGTCGACCCTCGAAGCGGGCGTTCCAAGAGAGACGGCTCCGACTGCCGCCTGCGAAGCCGGAGGTTCTCTCCTCGAATACCCGCTCCGCGGGTACGAGACATGTCAGGACGGGACGCCGCTTACCTTGCGCCCCTGTTCATCGCCGTTACGCCGGTCCGCGACAGCTCGCGAATGCCGTAAGGCTTGAGCAATTCAATCATGGCGTCGATTTTCTCGGAATCGCCGACGACTTGAACGATCAGCGTGGACGGACCGATGTCTACGACCGCGGCGCGGAACGTTTCGACGATGCCGAGCACCTCCGGACGCATCGACGGCTCGGCGCTGATCTTGATCAGAGCCAGCTCGCGGCCGACCATCGGATTGCCGCTGACGTCGATCACCTTGATCACGTCGATCAGCTTGTACAATTGTTTCTGGATCTGCTCCAGCGTATGATCGTCGCCCGTCGTGACGACCACCATACGGGACAATCCCGGCTCTTCGGAAGCCCCGACGGTAATGCTCTCGATATTGTAGCCCCGGCGGCCGAACAGGCCCGAAACCCGTTGCAGCACGCCAGGCTGGTCGTTGACGAGTATCGCTATCGTAAATTTACGGTTCATTCGGCATCCCCCATGATCATCTGGTCGATCGTGCTACCTTGGGTAACCATCGGATAGACGTTTTCGTTCCTGCGAACGACGAACTCCACGACCGCCGGGCCCGGATGCTCCAGCGCTTCTTTCCATACCCGCAGGGCGTCGTCCTTGTTCGCGGCGCGATAGCCTTTCACCCCGTAAGCTTCCGCCAGCTTGACGAAATCCGGGCTTCCGGCCAGGTCGATATGGCTGAAACGGTTCTCATGGATCAGTTCCTGCCACTGGCGAACCATGCCGAGCACCTGGTTGTTGATAATGACGACTTTGACCGGAATGTTATTGATCGCGCAGATCGCCAGTTCCTGGGCGCACATCTGCATGCCGCCGTCGCCGTTGATCGAGACGACCGTTCTGTCCGGGTTGCCCATCTGGGCGCCGATCGCCGACGGGAAGCCGAAGCCCATCGTACCGAGACCGCCGGACGTCACCCAGGAACGCGGCTTGTTAAGCGGATAATACTGCGCCGCCCACATCTGATGCTGCCCAACGTCCGTCGTCACGATCGCGTCGCCGTGCGTCGTCTCGTGAATCATGGAGACGACCCATTGCGGCTTCAGCTCCGTATCGGAGTCGATGAAGGAATACGGCTTAGCCGCTTTCCATTCTTGGATCTGCTTGCGCCAAGCGTCCGCTTTGGTTGCAGGCTTCGCCAAGGCGTTCGCCTGCTGCAGAACGGCTTTGACATCGCCGACGATCGGGATGTCGGTCGGTACGTTCTTGCCGATCTCCGCCGGATCGATATCGATATGGACGATTTTGGCATTCGGCGCGAAGCCCGCCAGCTTGCCCGTAACGCGGTCGTCGAATCGAGCGCCGATGTTGATCAGCAAATCCGCCGACTGGATCGCCATATTCGCAGTCCAGGTTCCGTGCATGCCCGGCATGCCCATGTGCAGATCGTTCCCGCTTGGGAAACCGCCAAGGCCGAGCAGCGTCGTCGTCGTCGGAATGCCCGTCTTCGTAACGAATTCGTACAGTTCCTCATGCGCTCCGGAGTATACGACGCCGCCGCCTGCGAGAATAACCGGCTTCTCGGCGCTCTCGATCGCGCGCAGCATCTTGTCCAGCTGGTTTTTGTTCGGCTGGATCGTCGGATTGTAGCCGCGAAGCTGAACGCCGGAGATCGGCTGGAACAGCGTCTTCTGCGCCGATACGTCCTTCGGAATGTCGATGAGCACCGGACCTTTGCGTCCGCTGTTGGCGATATGGAAAGCTTCGTGAATGATGCGCGGCAAATCCTCCGCCTTGCGCACCAGATAGCTGTGCTTCGTAATCGGCATCGTGATGCCGACGATATCGGCTTCCTGGAACGCATCCGTTCCGATCAGATGCGTCGCTACGTTGCCTGTAATGACAACGAGCGGTACCGAATCCATATAAGCCGTCGCGATGCCGGTGACGAGGTTCGTCGCCCCCGGACCCGAAGTCGCGATACAAACCCCGACTTTGCCTGTGGAACGGGCATAGCCGTCAGCCGCGTGAATAGCGCCCTGCTCATGTCTCGTCAGCAAATGCTTGAAATCGTCAAAGCCGTGCATGGCGTCGTAAATGTAGAGTACCGCGCCGCCCGGATAACCGAAGACGCATTCCGCACCCTCCAGTAACAGACTGCGAAGCAAAATTTCCGACCCCGAGATCACTTCCGGCTTGCTCCATTTGGCGATCAATTCTTCTTTGGACTTGATAGTAGTTCCTTGTGCGCTCATCTTTTTTCCTCCTTTCAACAAATCAAAAAAGCCCTTCATCCCGACGTCAATACGACATCTAGGGACGAAAGGCTAATAGCTTCCGTGGTACCACCCGAGTTTGCCGATCACCTCGCGATGACGGCCTTATAAAGTACGAGGCGAGTTAGATCGCCATTCGTACTCCAAGCGCAATAACGTGCGCCAACCCGATTCTCCCTAATGGGCCTTCCGGCGGTTCAGGGGAACAGCTCCGAGGAGACTTCGCTAACAGGGGTTAAGGCATCGGTCTCAGCTAATCCGACGCTCTCTGAGCTTAAGAGCCCTATCGCTTTTTCCTCATCACGGCTATTGAATGATCAGTTGATTTAGCATTTATTATATTCCCCGCCGGGACATTCGTCAATACACAACTTAGCCGTTCCGCGCGAAACGACTTGTTCATACGCTATAAAACCCGATTGCCGCCGATTCCGCTCCCATCTCGAGCTTCTATAAACGAAGGAGGAATGGCTGTTGATTCGCTGGAGAAGAAGTCGCGACGATAAAGCCATCGTAGAACTCGTCCGCACGCAGCTTGTTCCGATCTCTCCCTGGCAGCACCCGCGAGACGGCAGACTGCATGCCGAAATCGTCAAACGTCTTCGCAAAGGCGCCACTCTCGTCGCCTCGAGAACGGACCGAACCCCGCCGATTGGCTTTCTCCATATGGAGTTCCGTCACCCGACGCTAATTATCGACCTGCTGGCCGTAGATTCCCGGCATCAGAACAAAAAACTCGGAACGGCCCTTATGGATCGCGCGGAGAGCTATGGCCGAAAACGGGGATTCACCGCCGCTATCGTGTTCGTCGACGATCACAATTATCGCGCGCTGCGATTTTACCGCCGACTCGGCTACGATACCTTAAGCGAGATTCCGTCGCTGAAAATCGTTGAGCTTGCTAAATCCTTATCCCTGTAAGTCAGATCGTGCATTCCGGTCGCCAGGGGGTGGGCGGCCGCTTTACCACCAGCCCAACCCGCCTCCAAAGCCGCCGCCCCAGCCGCCAAAGCCTCCTCCCCAGCCGAAGCCTCCGTCCACTGTTCCGATCGCCAACAAATCGAACAATACGAGCGGAAGGATTGCGCTCGTCCGCGCTTTTTTGCCTCGCGGCTGCTCCAGAACGAGCGTATCGCCGGCTATCCGGACAAGTTTGCCCGTAGCGATTGTGCCATCCTTGCGAACAGCGTATACCTGCTTTCCAACCAGCCTCTGCGCTTGCGAGCGAGTAACTTTCGCCATCGTTAAACACTCCCCTCTAACCAACGAACTAGGTTTGGCCCCGTCGTCCTCGCGTGTCGCGCAAGATGGCGGAGCGCTGCCTGTCCTTTAGCTTATGGTGCTGCGACCCGCAATGCTTGTACCCTTGTCCTCTTGCGATAAGGGATATTTCATTTGTGACTAAAAAATGGAAAAGTGTTGAAATTTATCCCTGTTTTATTAGAATTTAACCCTTCAAACTTGAAAAAAATGGAGTATTTTATAAGTAAACGCTTACTTTACAGCATTCTATCCTTTCTCCCTCTATTCGCTCCTATTCGCGGCAGCGCTTGCTTAATTTTCGACGTCATCATCCAACTCCCGCTTCCTCTGTTGCTTCTTACAAACTGATTTGTTAAGTCCGGTCAACTCGATAAGGAGGTGGTTATCTTCGCAGCAGCCTGTTAAATCACGCGTCGTTCGTCGTCAGAGCCCGTTTTTTGCCTGGTCGTAATGCCACTTTCACTATACTGGAGGCGAAGAAAACCAAAAAAAATGGAATTTCGAAAACCAAAAAACGAGGAGGAATGATTTTATGTTGCGGCAGTATACTTTGGATTCGTCCAAATGGTTGAAATTGTTGGTCGCCGGCGGCGGCATGTTGATTGTGTTTGCGTTAACTGCGTGGTGGGCGAACAGCGCGTCCGCCCACGGTTACGTGGACGGTCCTTCCAGCCGGGCAATCCTGTGCAAAAACGGCGTAAACACCGATTGCGGCGCAATCATCTACGAGCCTCAAAGTCTGGAAGCTCCTAAAGGCTGGCCGAACGCAGGACCGGCGGACGGTAAAATCGCCAGCGCCGGCGGCGCCTTTCCGAAGCTGGACGAGCAGTCCGCTACCCGCTGGGCCAAAGTAAACATCACTCCGGGACCGACGACGTTCTCCTGGACGCTGACGGCCCGACACTCTACCGCAAGCTGGAAATATTATATTACGAAGCAGAATTGGGATCCGAACGCTCCGTTGTCGAGAGCTTCCTTTGATTTGACGCCGTTTTGCAGCCTGCCGTACAGCGGCCAACCGCCTGCAAACTTCTCCCACACGTGCGACGTTCCGGCCCGAACCGGATACCAAGTCATATTGGCAGTGTGGGAAGTCGCCGATACGGCCAACGCTTTCTATAACGTTATCGACGTCAATTTCACCGGTCCGGCCGACGTGATCCCTCCGACCGCTCCGAGCAACGTCGCCGTCACGAATGCGACTTCCTCCACGATTTCGCTGTCCTGGACGGCTTCGACCGACAATGTCGGCGTTAACGAATATCGCATCTATCGGAACGGCGCCCACGTCGGCACCGTGAACGGCACGACGACGACGTTCCAGGATACCGGCCTTGCGGCCAGCACCTCTTACGTCTACAAAGTCGTTGCGCGCGATCTTGCGACCAACACGTCGCCCGACAGCAACTCCGTGACGGGTACGACTACGCCTCCCGTTCCGGACACCCAGGCGCCCACCGCGCCCGTAAGCTTGCATAACATGGGCGTAACGGCGAACAGCGTCTCCCTGATGTGGGGAGCGGCAACGGACAACGTCGGCGTATCGGAATACCGCATCTATAACGGCTCGACTCTTGTCGATACGGTGAACGGCTCGACGCTGACCTACAACGTAACCGGGTTGTCGCCGAACACGAGCTACACCTTTACCGTCTATGCCGCCGACCAAGCCGGCAACGTATCTCCGGCGAGCAACGCGCATACGGCGACGACTTCGAGCGGCAACACTTGCCCGGCTCCTTGGAGCGCAACGCAAGTTTATTTGAACGGCGATCAAGCCACCTACAACGGCCAAATCTATCAAGCCAAATGGTGGACGCAAAACGACCGTCCAGACCTGAAGAGCGGACAGTGGGACGTCTGGACAGTTGTTGGCAATTGCCCTTGAACTGAGCTCGAGTAGAGAAAAGGCGCTGTCCCATAATTCGAGTTGCTTGAGATGATCGAATAAAAAAGAAGGTGTATGTACCTCCCGGGACTGCCTCGTACGCTCCTGAAACCTTGCAACGGGTTTCCCCATTCAGATTTCGGGAGTGTATCGCATCGGAGGGAGATACATACACCTTTCCTATTGTTTATCGATTACCTTTCACTTTTTTATGTCCTAATCGTGCGTTACCCGATGAGATTCAAGCTCGCCGTTCGCATCAAAGCTGAGGCGAAGCAGGCTGTCATCCACGCCAAGGCCGGCTCTTCCCAAGTAATAAACGTATTGACGAGAAGGCTCGTCCAGCTTCTGCTCGGGCTCTCCAAGCAAATCGATAATTTCCGTCTCCGTCATTCCTTTAAGCTCATACTTACCGGTCAGGCTCGACACCATACCGCTTCTTTTCTCCGGTTCTTTCATCCAAGCTTCCTGATCAAATTGACGACTGCTGCAAGAGGAAAGAATCAAGAGCACGAGGCATGACAGAATGATCTTCTTCATTCGACCAGTCCCTTCTATGTATGGACAAAACAATCAAGAGGAGCAATTAACCCTTTGCGCGTACGGTGCGGAGCGCTCCTGTTCCTTGTCGCCTATGTAACGAGACCAAACCGGGTAAAGTTGCAAGTCGAGACGGTATCCGAAGAAGAAGCTAGTTTTTTCTTAATTCGTTCTGGACAGCAAATACAGGAAGTACGGCGTGCACAATCCGAGGCAGACGAAAATCCATGACCACCGTCTGCTGTCGCTCTGTTCCCTCCCCCAGCAGCCCCTTCACCACTTCCAGCGGCGTCATCCCGATTGCTCCGCCTTGTTTCGGCTTGCTCCTCGCAGGATAAGACTTCCACGCTCCGCTTAATTCTCTCTTAACAAACCGATTGTACACTGAATGTAAAAGAACACGCCGATAATGGCAAAGGAAGGACTGATTAGATGGGAATTCATGCGTATTTTCAATCGTTAACCGATCTGGAGCGGATCATCCGCTGCCCGGGGAAATTCAAATTTCAGGAGCACAGTGTGTCGGCGCATTCCTGGAAGGTCGTGCAGTATGCGAAAACGTTGGCCGATATCGAGGAGAGCAACGGAGTCACCATCGATTGGAAAAAGCTGTACGAAATTACGAGCAGTCACGATTACGGCGAAATTTTCATCGGCGATATCAAGACGCCCGTGAAGCACTACTCGCTGGAGTTGAGGGCGATGCTGCAGCAGGTGGAGGAAGGCATGGTCGACCATTTCATCGACGAGCACATTCCCGCCGAATTCCAGCCTATTTTCCGCCGACAATTGCGCGAAGGCAAAGACGATTCGGTCGAAGGCCTGATTCTGGAAGTTGCCGACAAAATGGACCAGATCTACGAAGCCTTCTCGGAGCTCCAGTTGGGCAACACGGAGAAGGAATTCGTCACGATGTACCGGAACGCCCTGATCAAAATCAAGCAAATCAAACTTCATTGCGTCGATTACTTTCTGCGGAACATCCTCCCCGATCTCGTCAGCGAAGGCTCCCGCTCCCCGATTGACATCGCCAAAATCACAAACGAAGCGCTCGCCTCTTAAGCTAACCTCCCCTCCTTTAACGAAATCCTCCTCCTTTTCTCAACATCCGTTCCTCCCTGCTCTTTTAGCCGGTTTCCCGCCCACACTACTCAAGAGAACCGCCTTCCTGCTGCTCGCAATCGCCATACTTCTCTCGTCGGGATGGCTTGCCCCTGTCGCGAGAGCCGATGACGCGCAAGCGTTTCTGCAAAACCGTCGACTGCTACGTTCGCGTGGAGAAATATGTGGACAAAGGCGATGAGTACAAGCTTACGGCTTGGGTCAAGCTGATCGAGCCCGCCAGCGCAGGTCGGCGACGGAAGCGGCGGTCATCCTGTACCGAATTTGGAAGCTGTAAAGCATTCGGCACCGTGCCGGGGCTTGAGCTTCAAGGCATACCGCCTTGCTGCGCCGGGTCCCGGTTGTGCTTTGCACGGAATCCGAAGCCAAGCAAGGAAAATACGAGAAACGCGGCGCCCAGAAACAGAAAAATACTGTGAATGGATACGTAACGAATGCCGTACCCGCCAAGAGTCGGGCCCATCATGCTCCCGATGCTGAAGTGAATCGAGGCGATGACATTCGCCGTCGGCAGCATCGCCCGCGGCAAAATATCCGCCGCATACGCAAGGCCAAGCGTAAAGAACGAACCGACCACGCCTCCCGCAACGGCGAACAACAGAAACAAGACCGCAACCTGGCTTCCTGCCGCAGGAATTGCTAAGAATGCCAAGGCGCCCGTCAATCCGCAAACGATCAGCACGGGCTTACGCCCGATTCTGTCGCTCAGCATGCCAAGTGGAAGCTGCAGAACAAGCGAGCCGACGCCAAATGCCAACAGCAGCAGCGAGATCCAATGCCCCTCCAGCCCGATCCGCAAGCCATACAGCGGAAAGCTGCTATTCATGGAGGATTCCATCAATCCGTACAGCAAGCCCGGAATCAGCACGAACCAGGCGATACGATAGGTCGCCATGAAGCGATTCTCCCGCGCCGCGTCCTTCTTGATCGGTTCCGGATACTCGTTTCTCAGCCGCAGCACAAGCAGAAGCACAACTACGAAGAACGCCGATGTAGTCAGGAAAGGAACGGCTTTGCCGAGCGGCAGAAGATTGATTCCCAGCGGGCCTACGCTAAACCCGATTCCGTAAGCCATTCCGTAGAAGGAAATATATTTTCCCCGCCCCTCCGCCGGGCTTGAGCTGACGATCCACAATTGGGTCGTATAGTGAAGCGCGCTGTCTCCGACGCCGACCAGCAACCGCAGAACGAACCACACGGCCAATGATTCGGTTAACGGAAACAGAATTCCGGCCATGGACACGATCGCAATTCCCGCCACAATTACGTTTCTGTAACCGTAGCGCTTAACCGGCCGTTCTATAAAAAACATCGTGCAGAAAATTCCGATATACATCGCCGCCGAATTCAATCCGTTCATATCCGAGGAAACCCCGGAACGCTCCAGCATGATCGATAACAGCGGCAGCAGCAGCCCCTGGCTCATCCCGGCGACGACGACGGCCAAGAGCAGGACGATTAAACGATAACGAAAGGATGAATACTCCGCCGCCGCGATTGTTGATGACAAACCGATTCCCTCCTTTTCCGATAACCGAGACGAATGTTTCCAACACACCGCAGCTCCACCGCGAGAAACCACCCATTGCCTCCCCTTGCGAGAAACCCTCGATTGCTGCTCGTGCGAAAAACTCTCGATTCCTGTCCCTTGCCTGCGATCTGCTTAAGGGGAGTTTTAGCTACAAACACCACTTTAAGTTCGTTTCCGCACCATTTTCCGAGCGACCTAAAGCGGATAATCCGCTCTATTTTCTGCGATTATCCACTTTCTAGAAAAATAAGGCGGTTAACCCGCTCTATTTTCTGCGATTATCCACTTTTCAGGAAAATAAGGCGGTTAACCCGCTTTATTTTCTGCGATAATCCACTTTTCAGGAAAATAAGGCGGATAACCCGCTTTATTTTTTGCGATTATCCACTTTCTAGGAAAATAAGGCGGATAACCCGCTCTCCTTCCGCTCATTTTCCCCATTCGAAAAAATTAGCGCGGATTATCCGCTTAATATGGTTTCGTCCTTCTCCCGCTGAACGCGAAAATAAAACAAGCCCCGGTCGCCCGAGGCTTGTCTGCTCTAACGCTAGAACTAAGCGTTGATTTTTTCTTTTGCTGCGCCGGCCAGCGAGTTGAACGCGCCGATGTCGTTCACGGCCAGGTCGGCAAGCATTTTGCGGTTTACTTCGATGCCGGCCAGTTTCAGGCCGTGCATCATTTTGCTGTAGCTCAGGCCGTTCTGGCGAGCTGCTGCGTTGATACGCACGATCCACAATTTGCGGAAGTTCCGCTTCGTCTGACGACGGTCGCGGTATGCGTACATCAAGGATTTCATTACTTGCTCTTTAGCTTTCTTAAACAGGCGATGTTTCGCGCCCCAGTAACCTTTAGCCAACTTCAACATTCTATTGCGACGACGGCGCGTGACGAATCCGCCTTTGACTCTTGCCATGATTCATTACCTCCCGGAAGTGTTCGATATGAGGTTCAAAAGTCCGATTTTGATCACGAAGCGATATCCCTGAAGCGGATTCGACGTCGAATCTTGAACTCAGCCGGGCTGAAAGCCGAACTTTTGAACTTGATTGGACGAAACCGCCCAATTCTGTATTATTTCAAGTTAGCGATTTGTTGTTGCATGCGGCGAACGTCGCCTTGGGCAACCAGCGGCTGCGTGCCCAGAACGCGCTTCTGACGTCCGGACTTGTGGGACAGCAAGTGGTTTTTGTAAGCTTTGAAGCGTTTCACTTTGCCCGTTCCGGTTACTTTGAAACGGTCTTTCAAGCTGCTGTGTGTTTTCATCTTAGGCATGGATAGTATCCTCCTGTCAGTGGGGTTTCGGCGCCAGAATCATAATCATGCTGCGGCCTTCCAGCTTAGGCATGCGTTCAACGATACAAATGTCGGTAACCTCGCTGGCCACTCGCTCCAGGATCTTCTGGCCAAGCCTGGCATGCGTAATTTCGCGACCGCGGAACCGCACGGAACATTTCACCTTGTCGCCGTCATTCAAAAATTTCACAACGTTGCGAAACTTCGTCTGGTAGTCGTGTTCCTCAATGTTCGCACGAAACCAAACCTCTTTAAGGTCGACGATTTTCTGATTCTTCCGAGCTTCCTTTTCCTTCTTCTGCTGCTCATAACGGAACTTGCCGTAGTCCATAATGCGGCACACCGGCGGTTTCGCCTGCGGCGCCACGTTGACTAAGTCAAGATTCGCGTCAATGGCCATCTGCATCGCTTCACGAAAAGGTTTGATTCCCAGTTGCTCGCCTTCTGAGCCGACCAGCCTGACTTCTTTCGCCCGGATTTCCTCGTTGATTTGATGATCCTTGCTAATAATGTTCCACCTCCGAAATAGTCTGCCGAACTAAAGGTTCACAAACAAAAACAAAAAATGCGAGCCGCATTCGGCCCGCATCCAGTCCTCACGTTAACGTCCATGCCGGAAAGCCGAGGCTTCCGTCGCACTTCCGTATATCGTCGGCTACGCTGAACCCGTCAGCTATAGCCGATCGGGTGAGAAGCGGGCGCTTCTGCTTGCGCGTGCTGATTAATTTGCATAAACAGTCACAACGACCACTTTACCACGCCCGCCGCAGAATGTCAACATTCCGATTTGCATTTTGCAGCTTAGCCTTGTTAGCACTCCCTTACCAAGCCATGCAAGCGAATTACATCTGTTTGCCCTGAACTTCTTCCAAGCGAATAACGCGCGTATGCTGCGTATGGCTCCACGTCTTGTTGTTCTGAGTGAAGAACGCATAGAATGCGATCGGCCACCAAGACAAGAAGAATACCGGGAACAGCAGCAGCTTCACGTACATGCGCCAGTTGACCTTCTCCATCAGCATCGCGATCGGACATTGCAGATAACCGTACAGCACGATCGTGAGCGACAGTCCGAGCGGCATTTTCGCATAGATGGAAGTCAGGTGCGGGTCGCCCGGAAGCATCATATCGAACCAGAGCGCCAACGTCACAAGGAAGCCGATCAAGTAAATAAACGCGTTGAAAATATAGAGAGCGGCGTCGATCTTGACGATGCTGCCCGTACGAATCCCCTGCCACAGCAGCGGAAGCATGTACCGGCGCGACACGTCGAAGTGTCCTTGCATCCAGCGCAAGCGCTGGCGGGCCGACGCCCTGAACGTAATCGGCTTCTCGTCGTAGACGCGCGCGTCGTAATTAAATTTCGGATAGATGCCCCTCTGGATACAACGGACGGTAAACTCCAAATCTTCAACAAGACTCGTCGCTCCCCAGCCCATCTCCTTCAGCAGCTTCGTCTCAAAGCACATGCCCGTGCCGCCCAGGAAGTTGGACAGCTTCAGGTTATAGCGCGGCAGCTGCCAGAGCCGATTGCAGAACCAGTAAGTAATGCCGTTGGCGGCGCTGATCCAGGAATCGTGCGGGTTTTTCGTGTCCAGGTAGCCCTGCACGACACGGTAGCCGTTGCACAGATCCTCGTTCATATATTCCAGGAAGTTCGTCGCCACCAGGTTGTCGGCGTCGAACATGACGATCGCATCGTATTGGCGGGGATTTTTCCATAGCTCCTTCAGCATCCACTCGATCGCGAAGCCTTTGCCCCGCTCGTTCGGATTCGTTCTCTCGCAGGCGTACACGCCTTCGTAGCTGCGAACGATGTCCGCCGTACCGTCCGTGCAGTTGTCGCAGATGACGAAAATATCGAACAGCTCGCGCGGATAGTCCATTTTCAACAGGTTCTCGATCAAAGCGCCCACTACGGCTTCCTCGTTGTGTGCGGCGACGATGAGCGCGAACGACTTGGTCGGTTTGTGCGTGATCCGCTCTTTTCTTCGATACCAACCGAAAAAGGACAGAAAAATCTGATACACGCCGATGGCCGCGGCTAGCGCTTGAATCGCCAAAAGAACGTTGTTAAACATATTCAGTTGTACCCCCGATTCCCTTTTTTCTTTGTCTCTTTTTATTTTTCTCTTTGTCTGTTTCCTCCGAAGAGGTAATCTTGATTTTGTTGCCTTTGCTCCTTTTTGTCAAAACGGGAGGATCGCCATTTTAGCGTTCTACGCGCTGCATGCCGTAATGGCGGTGAGTCAGCCGATAGCGCAACAGAAATTCCTCTTGCTCAGTACCGATTTTCATCGATTTGCTCATTTTTTCTATCTGAAGACCTAAATCTCCCCTTTGAAAGTTTACCCATCGCACTGAAATGTAAAACTAAAAAAAACTTAATACAGCCGTGACACTCGCATTGTATGCTATGCTGAGAACGGATAAGACATTCCCGCACTGAAGGAGATGGAGTCCATGAGCCGGATCTACCGCATGCTCCAGGAAGTCGAACGTCCATTATTTCTGTACGTTAACATACGATGGAACCGTTCCGCACTGAACTGGCTGTTTCACGCGCTGTCGCTGATCGCCGGGGCGACGTTCAGCTTAAGCCTGTCGTTGCTGGTCGCGATTTTCGCTCCGGAGCCCTGGAGCAGCACTGGATGGCTCGCGCTCGCCTCCGTCGTGCTCAGCCATATTCCCGTCTCCATTGCCAAGAGAAGCGCTCCCCGCCTTCGCCCTTATCAGGTGTTCCCGCAAGCCAATACGAATCGCCGTCCGCTCAAGGATCCTTCCTTCCCTTCGGGGCATACGACGGCTGCGTTCGCGATGCTGACGCCTTGGATGCTGGCCGAACCGCTGCTCATTCCGACGCTGCTGCCGATCGGCATCGGCGTGGCGCTGTCGCGAGTCTATTTCGGCTTGCATTTCCCCAGCGACACGATCGTCGGTGCGCTCTTAGGAACCTCTACCGCCATGCTGCTTTCCATTTGGATTTAAAAGAACCGTCCTGTAAGTCATTTAGCGAGTAACCTAGAATCATCGATGGATAAGTAAGGGGTATGTATCTTCCTACGCTGCTGATACGGTCATGAAATCGGATTGATAAACCCGTGACAGGGTAATTTCATGACCGTATGAGGCAGACGCTCCGCGCTCCAGAAGATACATACCTCTCTTTTATTTCGATGATCTAGTTGCCTGACTTACAGGACGGTCCATTATGAGACCTTATGCTTATTCCTCTTCCGATTCGAAATCCTTGGTCGTTCCCCGGCTAAGCTGCTTCTCCAGCTCGTCCGCCACGCGGCGGCGATGCTCCTCGCGAACCTTGTCGCCGATGACCGCCTCCAGACGATAGATCGGCTTGCCTTGCCCGATGAATTTGGCCTCGTACTCCGTTAGCACCAGATCTTCGCGAATGCCGCTGCGGTGCAGGTCGAGGGAGATGTTGCGCATCTGCAGCTCGACGTCGGAGAAGCTGTTCAGGGAAAATTCGAACAGGCTGAGCGAATCCGTCTTGAAATGAATTTCCCCGATCTCGCTAAGCGCCTGCTTATATTTCATGAGGAAGCGCGGATGGGTCAGCCGACGCTTGCCATGCTTCGACTTCGGCCACGGATCGCTGAAATTCAAATAGATGCGCTCCAGCTCGCCCTCCTCGAACATTTCCTCCAGAAACTCGACATTGCCTCTTACAAGCGCCAAATTCGGCACAACCTCGGAATTCCTTTCCTTTTTCCAGAACGCTCTCGCTTTCTCGCTCGCACGACTAAGCAGTTCATCGTACATGTCCATTCCGATATAGTTAATGTCCGGATTGTTGACGCTCCACCGGCTGATGAACTGGCCTTTGCCCATGCCGCATTCGATATGAATCGGTCGATCGTTGTCGAAAAATTCGTTCCAACGTCCCTTAAGCTTGCGGGGCTCGAATACGATCAAATCCGTCTGGCGTTCCAAATCTTCCTTCATGCTTTTCCTGCCGCGAAGTCTCATCTGTCCGTTATCCTCCTGCGGTCCTTAGGCCGCTCAGCGTTCAATGAATTCTATTGTGAACAAACTGCCGTCGGTTGTAAAGGGAGCAATGTGGGTATATTAACGAAAAGGAATCATAAAGGAGGCCTATTCACGAATGAACACGACTCGACGAATTATCGCTCTTGTCGCACTATCGGCGCTATTCGCGCTCGGAGCGTGCGGAGGCAACAACAACGGCGCCAACAACGCCTCTCCGTCTCCAACCGTTAGTCCGACGACTCCGGCTACCGAGGGAGCGGGGGGGACCACCCAAGACGTTACAATCAAGGCCAGCAACTGGAAGTTCGAACCGGCGGAAATCCGCGTCAAAACCGGAGATACGCTCAAGCTTACGCTGGAAAATGCGCAAGGCGCGCATGGCATCGAAATCAGCGATTTGAACGTCAAGCTCAAAAACAACGAAACCGCGGAAATTAAGCTCGACAAAGCAGGAAAGTATGAATTTCATTGCTCGATCCAGTGCGGGCAAGGACACGATTCGATGACCGGATTTATCGTTGTCGAATAGCGGCTAACCATAACAAAAGCGGAAGTCTCTGAAACCGGACTTCCGCTTTTCTTCGTGGCATCAAGTTTATTCAACTCTTCGAGGAGCTTCCCAACCAGCCGCGAAACAGCTCGATTCCGAGTCCAAGCCAGACCATGCTTGCCAAGTAGCCCGCCAGCACGTCGCTCGGATAGTGAACCCCAAGGTAAATTCGGCTTAAGCCTATAGAAATTACGAGCAGTACGGCCGACACGATCAGGATCAGCCTCCCCTTCCTGCTCTTAACATGTCTCCACAGCAAAAACGCCAAAACTCCGTAAAGCGCGAATGCCGCCATCGAATGACCGCTCGGAAAGCTGTACCCCGTCTCCTCCGCCAGGCGGTGCAGCGTAGGACGCTCCCTCTGGAATGTCGATTTGAGCACCGTGTTCAGCAGAGCGGCTCCTCCCACGGAAAAACCGAACAGCACCAGCTCTTTGCGATGTCCAAGCATCGCAGCCAATAAAATGCCTACCACCGCTACGATTACGATGACGCCTATCGTCGAACCGATCGCGCTGAGCGTCTCGGCGATTCGTGTGACCGACGGCGATTCCCACCCTTGGACAACGCCGATCACCCCGGAATCGAAGGACGACAGCTTATCTTCAATAACGAGCCAACTGACGACTATAAATAAAAGCGCAGCCAATAAGGCCCAAACGTGCGCTCTGCGATCGTGTTTCACTTTCATATGTATGCTCCTTGCTCCGGCTGAATTGAGGATGTTGCATTTTGTATGGTATCATAGGTAGAACAGGAAACGAAAGGAGGAACGGAAATGACCGCAACGATACAGCCTTTTCGCCACAAATCGTTCGTTCTGATCCTACTTGCCGCTTTCGTTCTGCTTTGTATGCCGACCGTCGCGATTGGCGACAACTTTCTAACCTCCAAAAGTTCCTCCCTCGCTCACGATGTGCCTAACAGCGTCAAAGCGACCAAACGCACATCCGTTCCCTTGAACGGCAAAGTGTTCTTTACCGCTCTGTTGCTGGTCGTTTTCCACCTTCACCTTTACGTAGTTTCGCCGCATTTGCTTCCGACGGCCACAAGCGCTTCGCGCTCTCTACATTGGCCCGGCTTGCGCAAACTCCTTCTAATGCCTCTAAAGTTTACCTCAACCTACGTCCGGATATAAAATTTTTCTCAGGCTTCAGCGTACGTGCGGAAGTTTATTTGACTTGCCGCCGCAGTATAAGCAGCATTGAAAATTTTATATCGGATGAAAAGGGGAGTATCGACATGACCCACATGCGCATCTCCGTCCGGCTTGCATGGGTAACGCTTGGAGCAATTTTATCCGCGGTCGGCTTGGAGCTGTTTCTTGTCCCGCACAATATGATGATCGGAGGGATGACCGGGGCGTCCGCCATCTTCTCTTATTTGTCGGAAATGCGTCTCGGCTTGTTCCTGTTTCTGCTTAATCTGCCGCTTATCATGTTCCGGTATCGCAAGCTGGATGCTCAAACACGTCTGCTGACGTTTGCGGGACTTGCCGTTCTGTCGCTTAGCGCCTTCTTCCTGCACCCGGCTCCGGCCGCAATGGATCATACGCTGGCTTCGTCTGCGGCGGGCGGCATCGCCTTGGGCCTCGGTATCGGCATCGTGCTTCGTTACGGCGGTTTCCTCGACGCCGCGGACGGCTGGGCGATGACCTCGGAGGCGAAAACCCCGAGAAGAATCAGCCGTAGATACTGGTTGTTTAACGGAGCGGTTCTGTTCGCCGGCGGCTTTGTGTTCGGTTGGGATGAAGCGATGTATTCGATTATCGCCTTCCTGCTCGCCTACCGCTGCTCCGATTTTGCGCTAAGCGGCTTCTCGTTGACGCGAATGGTATGGATTACGAGCGAATGCGTGGATGAGATTCGCGAGACGCTGCAGAGCGATTACGGGAAAGAGGTTATCGTGCTGGACAACGGGGAATCGGGCGGAGAAAAAGTGATGCTGTGCACGGTAAGCCGTATGGAACAAGCAGCCGTCATTCGCCGTATTCGTTCGCTTGATCCGGATTGTTCTCTGGCTTTCCACGCGGCTCATCGATAAGACGAAGAGGCTGTCCCATAAGCAGAGTTGCTCAAGATGATCGATAAATAAGGAAGGTGTATATACCTCCCGGAGACTGCCTCATACGTTCCTGAAATTTCCCTTCACGGGTTTCCCAATTCGAGATTTCAGGAGCGTATAGCATCGGAGGGAGGTATATACACCTTTTACCTTTATTGTCGATTATCTTTCCGAGCAACTTGACCTGCTTATGGGACAGCCTCTTGCCATTTATGTCGACGCTTTGCGGAGCAATCCGTAGGACAGGGCGATGTAAATCAATGTGGAAACGAGCAGCCAGTTTACCAGCTCAAGTACCGAAGTGCCCATAAACCAGTCCAGAATCGGCTTCCAGTTATCGAAGTAAGTGATCAGATAGAAAGCGCAGGTAAGCGCAAGCGTCAGTACGATGAACACGCCGAACAATCCGTTGCGCCCCACCTTGCGATAAATAGCGGCGACGGTAAAGCCGCAGAAAAACAAATTCATCATCACGCTGAAGAAAATCCAGAGCTGCGCAAGCGGCGAACCGTCGGCAAAATACGAAATGTCAAAGAAATGCAAGCCGATGCCCCAATGATCCGTCGCTCGCTCCACAAAGCCGATCAACAGGAGAAGAATCGCCGAGCCGACGGAGACTAGCGCGGCCGTGGCCGTTGTCCCGAAGAAATAATCCTTTCTACGGGCTCCGAAGCTGATCAGGAACGGGAACGTCTGCCCGACGCTGACAATGCCGATAACGAGCATGTAGACGAAGATGGAAGCCAGCCCTCCCGTCTTGATCTCGTCGCCGATCAAGCTTCCGATGATGAGATTTATGGTAAAGCTCGATCCCAGAATAATCCAAGGGAGTATGAGCCAGGAGAATTTATCCGTCAAGTGTGTTTTGACAATTCCCGCCACTCTGTTCATTGCGCCGCCTCCTCGTTATTGCCGTTGCTGCCGGTCATATGGACGATCATCTGCTGCAGCGATACCGGCCCGATCTCAAGCCCCTGCTCCGCTGCCAGCAGCCGCTCTTGTTTGCTAAGCTGCCCCAGCACCGTCGCCGACATCAAGCCCCCGAACGGGGAGCGATGAATTACCTTTTTGCCCGCCAGGAACGCATCTACCTTGGCCGCGCTCCCGACGACGTTGGATGCGCTGCCTCTAAGCGTCTCCGCTTCCTCGTCAAGCAACAGCTTGCCGGCGTCGATGACCAGAACGTGCTCCAGCAGTTGACTGACCTCGTCGATCAAATGCGTGGACAATATGATCGTGCGCGGGTGTTCCCCGTAATCCGCCAGCAATCTGTCGTAGAACAAATTTCTCGCGACCGCATCCAGACCGAGATAAGGCTCGTCGAAAATCGTCAACGGCGCTCTGCTCGCCAGACCGACGACGATGCCGACGGCGGAAAGCATTCCTCGCGACAGCTTCTTCATTCTGCGCTTCAGAGGCAGCCGAAAGTCCTCGACAAGCGACTGCGCAAGCTCCTTATCCCAATTCGGAAAAAACAACGGACTTACGTTCAACACGTCTTTCACCCGGAAAGTCTCGGGATACTTCTGGCTTTCCTTGATAAAACAAATTTGCTTCAGCACCTTTTCGTTCTCGTAGGGCTCCTCGCCGAACACCTTCATCTCGCCGGAGGTACGGAACAGTTGCGCCGTCAGCATATGCATAATCGTCGTCTTGCCCGCACCGTTTCTGCCGAGCAGACCGTAAATTTTGCCTTCCTCCAGCTTGAAGCTGACATTATCCACCGCTTTGACTTTGCCGTAATGCTTCGACAATCCCTTTACCTCGACAATCGTCGTCATTGCTCCTTCGCCCCTCTCTTGATCATATCTGTCAGCTGCTCAGCCGTGATGCCGAGTTTATGCGCTTCTTTCACCATCGATACGACGTATTGCTCATAAAACTGCTCTTTGCGTTTGCTAACGATTATCTCTCTTACTCCTGTCGCCACGAACATCCCGATCCCTCGCTTTTTATACAAAATGCCTTGATCTACGAGCAGGTTAATCCCTTTCAAAGCCGTCGCCGGATTGATCTGGTAGAACGCCGCGAACTGGTTGATCGAGGGCACTTGGGATTCTTCCGGCAAAATCCCTTCCAGAATATCGTTCTCCACCCGCTCGGCAATCTGTACGAAGATAGGGCGGCTGTCGTCCATCGGAAATGACATATTTTCACCACCACGTTATTCGGTTAGTTACTTGTGTAATTAACTATACATGTGAGTAAGCGGACTGTCAATGGGCATTCTCCCCGAAAATGCGGCAAGGACTGTAGCGCCCTGCCCTCAGGCAGCCGTTACAGTCCAATCAAATAAAAAAAGAGCTGATTCCCACATTATAGGAATCAACCCTTTGATTGCGTATTCCGCTTCAATTAATGCGCCTGCTTGTTCTCATCGAGATAATGGCCCTCGATTACGTGATTCAGCTTCTTCTTGGCGGAAATCTCAATGCTATGATTATTGGGGAACTTTATTCCTGTCAGCGCCAAAACTTCCTTTACCGTCAATTCCACTTTTACCGTGTCGTCCCCTTGAGGAATCCGTATGCCTGTATTCATTGCCTTCACCTCTCCAATCGAGTTTGATCTTCGCTATCAGCTTGCCCGAATATGAGAACATGATGAGTTAGGCTGCAGAAAATGGTGCGATGTCAGGTTTTTTCATTGATTTGTCGCACTCTCAATATAACACACCATGTTAGGTATTTCAAGTTTAAAGCTGCCGTTTTCCGCCTGAATTTCAATGTTTGTTTGGAATCGAACTGCGGTCGATCAATCGGAATTCGGAATGAATGATTGCCTTCAATAACAGCCGCTCTCGCAATTTGGCCCGAGATTCGCTACAATTAATACCGACTTCTGCAAAGGACGGATGCAACGATGGACATGACCGAAACGGAACAACGAGCTCCACTGCTCTGGACGGGCAAAAGATTTCATACATGGAATTACGAAATGCGCGAGACGTTCGGAACGAAAATTTTCAAGGTGATGCTCGACGCCGGGTTTACTTGCCCGAACCGGGACGGCACTATTGCCGCGGGCGGCTGCACGTTCTGCAGCACGAGAGGCTCCGGAGATTTCGCCGGCAGCCGGCGCGACGATCTCGTATCCCAGTTCAATCAAATACGCGACCGTCAGCATTTGAAGTGGCCGGAGGCGAAATATATCGGCTACTTCCAGGCATACACGAACACCTACGCTCCGGTGGAGACGCTGCGGGAATACTACGAGGTCATTCTGGAGCAGCCCGGCGTCGTCGGATTGTCCATCGCCACCCGCCCGGATTGCTTGCCGGACGATGTCGTCGATTATTTGGCCGAGCTAAACGAGCGCACTTATTTATGGGTTGAGATGGGTCTTCAGACGATCCATGAATCGACCTCGCAGCTCATCAACCGGGCTCACGACACGGAATGCTTCGTCGATGCGGTTCGGCGGCTGAGGGAACGAGGTATCCGCGTGTGCGCCCACATTATTCACGGCCTGCCGGGAGAGACGCGGGAGATGATGCTGGATACGGTGCGAACCGTCGCCGGCATGGACGTGCAGGGCATTAAAATCCACCTTCTCCACCTCATGCGCAAAACGCCGATGGTGCGCCAGTGGAAAGACGGGCTGCTGCGTTTCCTCGAGATGGACGAATACGTATCGCTCGTCGTCGACTCGCTGGAGCTGCTTCCGCCGGAGATGATCGTCCACCGCTTGACGGGAGACGCCCCGCGCGATCTGCTGATCGGGCCGATGTGGAGCCTGCGCAAGTGGGAAGTGCTGAACGCCATCGACGACGAATTAACCCGCCGCGACAGCTGGCAGGGCAAAGCCTGGGAGGGGACGTCCCGTACGTAACCTCTTCGGCCCCGCCGTTCAACGGACAGGACATGGACTGGGAGGGGCAAAGTCCCATACGGGCAGCCCCCTTTGGCTCTCGCCGTTCAGGTGACAGCTGACAAGTCAAAGATTGGGAGGAGCTAGAAACGCATGGGTTTTCTCTCCGTGCTTAGTCAGGCGCAGCGCTGGGTGAAGGAGCGCGCGGGGCCGGGCGACTGCGTCGTGGACGCGACGGCCGGCAACGGCTCGGATACGTTGTTTCTGGCGCAAACCGTCGGCCCGCGAGGTCGGGTATTCGCCTTCGACGTGCAGGCGGAGGCGCTGGAAAACACGCGCCGCCGCTTGGCGGGCGAGCCGGACGGCAAAGCGCTTGCTCCAGCGGAGCTGGTGCTGGCCGGCCACGAGACGATGGAGGCGGCGCTGCCCGCCGAGCTGCACGGCCGCATAGCCGCGGTGATGTTCAACCTCGGCTACTTGCCCGGCGCCTCTTCCCCGCTAATCACGCTGCCCGGTACGACGCTGGCCGCGCTGGAAGCGGCGGTCCGTCTGCTGCGCCCCGGCGGAGCGCTTACCGTTGTCGTCTACCCCGGCCACGAAGGCGGCAAGGACGAAGCGGACGCCGTTGAAGCTTGGGCGGCGGAGCTTCCGCAGACGACCGCTCAGACCGTTGTCTATCGTTTCCCGCAGAAGCCGGCTTCGCCTTATCTCATTGCATTAACCAAACGATAATCGACTATTAGGAGGCTATAACGAAATGAGCGTACAACCTTATCCGCTGCATTTTAAACCGGAATTTAAAGAAAGAGTGTGGGGAGGCCGCGCGCTGGAGAAGTTCGGCTTCGACGTGCCCGCAGGCGCGATCGGCGAAGGCTGGATGATCGCCGACCACCCGAACGGCGTATCGCATGTCACGAACGGAGCGTTCGCGGGCAAAGGTCTGGATGAGATCCGCGAAGCGGTCGGCGAAGTCTGGTTCGGGACGAAGGGCGGCGCTTCCGGCAACGGACGTTTCCCGCTGCTGATCAAGCTGCTCGACTGCAATGACGACCTGTCGATCCAGGTTCACCCGAACGATACGTACGAGAAGCTTCCGCAAGGCGAACTCGGCAAGACGGAAATGTGGTACGTGCTGGACGCCAAGCCGGACGCGAAAATCATTTACGGCCTGAAGCCGGGCGTCGATCGCGATACGATGGCCCAAGCGATCGAGGAAAACCGGATTATGGACTGCTTACAGGAGGTATCCGTCAAGGCGGGCGACACGTTCTACATTCCGGCCGGAACGGTGCATGCTCTGTGCGCGGGCGTCGTCGTGGCGGAAATTCAGCAAAACTCCGATACGACGTACCGGCTGTACGATTACGATCGCCCGGGTCTGGACGGTAAGCCGCGCGAGCTGCATATCGAGGATTCGCTGAACGTGACGGCCTATGAAGGCGCGGGAGCCGAGCGTATGGATACGTCATCCGCCGTACCGGGCGAATGGCTGACGCTGGCCAAATCGCCGTATTTCAAGACGGATAAGGGCATTGTGCGCGGGCCTTGGTCGCTGTCGACGACGGCGGACAGCTTCGTCATCGTCATCGTCTGCGAAGGCAGCGGTACGATCGGCTGGGAGAACGGCCTGGTCGACGCCAAATCCGGGGACTGCTTCCTGCTGCCGGCCAACCTGGGCGGCTACACGCTGGACGGGTCGATGACCGTGCTGCGCAGCTTGGTGCCTTAAACCGATTGATCCAGAATTTAGTTCATAAGGCATTCCCGGAAGCCTGTCGATCATTTTAGGCATAGGCTCGGCGTTTCGGGAAGGATTTTGCTTGACCCTGTCGAATACATGGCAGAACGACAGACCACACAAGTAGCGAAAGGACAGATCACGATGCGGCAGGGACTGATTATTGCTGGACTAGGCCTGGCAGTGTGGGCCGTACCGACCCTTTTCTTTCTGTTGTTCGGGGACTGGGTCCTGCTTGAAGTCGGAGAAGCTTATTTCGGAACTTCGCTGTTCCTGCTCGAAATGCTGTCGTTCCTGCTATTGATCGGCCTAGCCTTGATCGTCAGACTAAGACTTGTCAAGGAGCGCGGCTCCGCGGCCCGATTCGGGTATGCGGCTGCGGTCATCGGATTGCTGCTGAACGCTTTCGTCGTTTGGCACCGGGACTCGGTATTCTCCTCCTTCACCGAAGGACAGCATCACGCCTATGCGGTGTGGATGACATTCGCTTACGTCTTAACGCTGGTCGTGCCGGTCATAGTGGATCGCTTCGTCAGGGAGCCAGCCGAGGCGAAGGGGCCATTGGCAACCGCCGCCGTCCCCGATCCGATCGCCGAGGAACCGCTTGATTCGGAAGCGGAAGGAACGTCGAAAGAGCAAGATCAAGGGCAGCAAGCTCCGCAATAATCGAAGAGGCTTCTCGCGCGCATCATCCGATGCCGTGCGGGAAGCCTCTTTTGGGCTTGCAGACGGGGTTCCCTGTCCGTTACAGATAGGAACTAAGCGCTTCTACGAATCGGTTCAAGCCGCGGACGTCGTCCTCGTCGAAACGGGAGAAGCGGGGGCTGTCGATATCGAGTACCCCGATCAGGCGTCCGTTCCGGTCCCTCAGCGGGAGAACGATCTCCGAATTCGAAGCGGCATCGCAGGCGATGTGGCCGGGATACTGGTGCACGTCGTCGACGACGATCGTTTCTCCCTTCTGCGCCGCTGCCCCGCACACGCCTTTGCCGAGAGGGATGCGAATACACGCGGGCAGTCCCTGGAACGGCCCCAGTACAAGCTCCTTCTCTCCCTCAAGCAAGTAAAAACCGACCCAATTGATTTCTTCGAGAAATTGGTTCAGCAGAGCCGAGGCGTTGGCCAGATTAGCGATGCGATTCGGCTCGTCCTTCACGAGGTGCTCCAATTGGCGCGTCAACGTCCCGTAATTTTCTTCCTTCGTTCCGGTATAGATTTCTTTGGCGAACATGCTGCTTTCTCCTTTCGTGCAATCAGTTCGCGGCCTCTTCGCTGCGATCCGTCGCCAGCGGAGGATCGATCGACAGCGCCGTAATCTCCTTGCGCCATTCCTCGGTGAATTCCAAATCTACCGCCGCTAGCGACGGCTCCAGTTGCTCCACGCTTCGCGCTCCGATAATCGGAGCCGTAATCGCCGGATGACTCAGCACCCACGCTACCGCAAGCGTAGCCGGATGGATGCCCCGCTCGCTCGCATAAGCGGAGAACCTGTCGGCGATCGCATAGTAGGTTTCATTTTCGTAACGCTTCGTATAGTTGTTCTGCTCCACCAGTCTGCCGGTTTCCGGCCGTTTGCCGATGCCGTATTTGCCGGTCAGCAGCCCTCCCCCGAGGGGGCTGTAGCTGATGACGCCTAGTTTCTCGGATTCCGCTAACGGCAAAATCTCGACCTCGGCCTGGCGCTTGACGAGATTATACATCGGCTGGATTAACTCGAAGCCGGAAAGGCACTCCTTGGCGGAAACGCCAAGCGCTTTGGCGATCTGCCAGGCCGCCCAGTTGCTGACGGCCGGGTACAAGATTTTGCCTTGCCGGCGCAGGTCGTCCAACGCACGAACGGTCTCCTCGATCGAGGTCAGCGAATCGAATCGATGGATAAAATAAAACTCGATGCGGTCGGTCTTAAGCCGCTTCAAGCTCTGCTCCACGGCCAAAAACAGATGCCGACGCGAGGAGCCCCGGGCGTTGAGATCGGTTCCGGACGGGAAGCCGGCCTTGGAGGTAATGACCACTTCGTCCCGCTTGCCTGCGATCAATTCGCCGAGAATCTCTTCCGCCACCCCGCCGCTATAAACGTTCGCGCTGTCGAAGAAGTTGATTCCCTTGTCCAGACAGCGATGAAACAACTGCTTGGAAGTCTCGCGGTCGGCATTGCCTCCGAACGACATCGTGCCGAAGCATAGCTCCGATACTTGAATGCCCGTCTTTCCTAGCGTTTTATATTTCATTCTCTTTTACTCCTCCCGTTCTCCGCATCACAGCAGCTTTGCCTAGATCGCCCCCGCTCCTGTCTGTAATCTACAATAGCCCTTGATCCGATCGCGCGCAACCGTTCCTCTATAGACTGTGTTATGTCCCCCTTGCTCGTACTCCACTCATACTCATACTCATACTCATTGGCAAAATCGTTAGACGAGCTCTCGCCGGTTTGCTCTTTTCGCTTGTCTCCGTGTCGTATATCTGTTATTTTCTAGGAAACCGATAGGGAAGGGAAACATTCTCCATGACATCGAATTCAACCGAGCAGCACCGCCGGGAAGCTCCCGCCAGCGTCGCTTGCTCCATCATTACCGTATCCGACACGCGCACGCCGGAGACGGACAAGAGCGGACAGCTCATCCGCGAGCTGCTAGAGGCAGGCGGACATACGATCGCTGCTTACGCGATTGTGAAGGACGACTACGACGGAATCTCCGCGCTGCTGCGGGAGGCCGCGGGCAATCCTCTTGTTGAAGCCGTTCTGCTTAACGGGGGGACGGGAATTGCAGGCAGGGACACTACGTTCGAGGCGGTCCGCGATCAGTTGCACAAGGAAATGCCGGGCTTCGGCGAAATTTTCCGCTATCTCAGCTTCGCCGAGGACATCGGCTCAGCCGCCATTCTGTCCCGCGCCATCGCTGGCACGATCGGAGCGACCGCCGTCTTCTCGATGCCAGGCTCGACCGGCGCTGTCCGTCTCGCGATGACGCGCCTGATCGTGCCGGAGCTCGGCCATGTGATGCGGGAGCTGTACAAGGACAAGGTGGACAAATAATCGCCGCGTAGGACAACTCTTGTTTTCTCGCACCGTGAGCTTGCATTTGGCAAGGGTAGGGGTACGGAATGTTGTAGGGGGGAATTGGCGGAACCGAAGCCGGGGCGCGAAGGCCAAGAAAGTGCCTTGACCTAGCCCAGGCCGGGGCGCGGAGGCCAAGAAAGTGCCTTGACCGGGCCCAGGCCGGGACGTGGAGGCCAAGAAAGTGCCTTGACCGTACCCAGGCCGGGACGTGGAGGCCAAAAAAGTGCCTTGACCGGGCCCAGGCCGGGACGCGAAGGCCAAGAAAGTGCCTTGACCGGGCCCAGGCCTATGTTTGACCCACAACACTTCCAGATAATTTCCAGAAGTTATTCGTATAATTATCGTAGACGCTTTAGTGACATAGAATCCCTGATCTTGGTTGATTTATACGATTTTTCCTACAAACGTTCGTCGTTTGAGTCTGAACCGAGTTGATTTATACGATTTTTCCTACAAACGTTCGTCGTTTGAGTCTGAACCGAGTTGATTTATACGATTTTTCCTACAAACGTTCGTCGTTTGAGTCTGAACCGAGTTGATTTGTGCGGTTTTTCCTACAAACGTCCGCCGTTTAAGCCTGGTTCGAGCTGCTTTGTACGAAATTCCGACTAACTTCCCTGCGTAAGCTCATGTGTGCAAATAGATCCGTCGTAAAAGCTTAATATCCAATAAATTGTAAACGTTGTGGGTCAAGCATAGGGCCCAGGCCGGGGCGCGGAGGCTAAAACACCGTGTCCGCATGAACTCTTCGGCAAGCGAGGGACTTGTATGATCTAAGTCCGCGTGATCAACGGGGATACTAAAGCAGCCTTGATGCGATGAACTCCAGCGCCTGACGCTGCATCTCCCCGGTCACCGCATGGCCGGTAAACGGAAACGGTACGATACGCTTATCCCCATCGATCCGGTTGTACGCCGCGTAGATCGTCTCCGGCATCGTAACCGGGTCCTTCAGGCCGACGGTGACGAACACCGGAATGCGGATGCGGTGCGCCAGGTTCATGTTGTCGAAGTAACTAAGCGTATGGAGCACCGCCTCCAAATGGCCGGGGAACCGCTCCACGAACGAAGCGGCCTCCGTCAGCGAACTCGCCGAGTTCAAAATACCGAAATCCATATGGCACATATTCGGAATATGCGGAACCGCGATCGCCGGCTTGTCGGACAGCGCCGCGGCAATCATCGCGAGCCCTCCGCCCTGGCTGCCGCCCATCGCGCAGATGCGACCCGCATCGATCTCCGGCTGCTCGGCAGCCCAATCCAGCGCTTTGAGTGCGTCCACAGTAATCGCCTTATAATAGCAAGTATCGCGATCCAATATGCCCTGCGTCAGCCACCCTCTCGTCATACCGTAAGATTGCGGCATCAGGTTGCCTGTCTCTCCGGCCTGCCCGCGAACGTCGATGGCGAATACCGCCAATCCCATCAGCAAATAAGAAGCGTACTCCTCCGGATAGCCGCGACTGCCTCCGTAGCCGTGATAAAGCACGACGCACGGGAGCTTGCGCTCTTCTCCGCGAGGAAACTTCGGCAGCAAATACCAGCCGCGAATCGGCGTCTCGTCGAAGCCTTCGTACGCAACGTCGTACGCCTCCATGAACGCCATCGGCGTCTCTACAAGCGTCCTTGTCGCGTTCAACGGTTTGGCCGCATACCGCTTAAGCTCCTCGTCCCAGTATGAGTCCAGGTCGGGCTGGGCCGTCAGCGGCGGGGCCAATCGCTCCAACTCTTCTACTCTTCTCGCTACTGCATGATTCATGCTGCTTTTCTCCTCCAAGTAATTGCGGTATAACGTTATTCCAGGTCTAGGGGGCGTCCCGTAAACAGTAGAGTTTGTCAGGAAAGCCCCCCGGCCCGATCTCGTTCAAGAATCTCCGGTCTGATCCTAGTTCAAAATCGCTTCAATCCGAGACAACTCGTCCGCGGAGAAATCAAGCCGCTGCAGCATCGCAACGTTATCGTCGAGCTGAGCGACCTTGCTCGCTCCGATCAGCACGCTCGTCACTCGCTCGCCGCGCAGCACCCATGCCAGCGCCATCTGCGCCAACGTCTGCCCGCGCTCCGATGCGAGCTCGTTCAGTCTGCGCACTTTTTCCAACTTATCGGCGGTGATATTCCCTTCATTCAGGAATACCGATGCGCCCGCCGCCCGCGAATCCTGCGGAATGCCGCCCAGATAACGGTTCGTCAGCAGCCCTTGCTCCAGCGGCGAGAACACGATGGAGCCGACGCCGCCCTCTTCCAGCACATCCTGCAGCCCGGCTTCGATCCAGCGGTCGAACATGCTGTAGCGCGGCTGGTGAATGAGCAGCGGCGTACCGAGCTCCTTCAGGATGCGAATCGCTTCCTTCGCCTCGGGCGCACGATAGTTGGAAATGCCGACGTACAGCGCCTTGCCGGAGCGTACGGCATGATCGAGCGCCATCATCGTTTCCTCCAGCGGCGTCTCCTGATCGGGACGGTGATGGTAGAAAATATCGACATAGTCGAGGCCCATCCGCTTCAGGCTCTGGTCGAGGCTGGACAGCAAATATTTGCGCGAGCCCCATTCCCCATACGGCCCTTCCCACATATAGTAGCCCGCCTTCGTCGAGACGACGAGCTCGTCCCGGTACGGCTTCAGGTCGGAAGCCAGCAGCCGTCCGAACATCTCCTCCGCCGACCCCGGAGGCGGTCCGTAGTTGTTCGCGAGATCGAAATGGGTAATGCCCAGATCAAAGGCGTGTCTCACCAAGGCTCGGCCGTTCTCGAAGGAATCGATCCCTCCGAAGTTATGCCACAATCCGAGTGATACCGCCGGGATTTTCAGCCCCGAGCGCCCAACCCGGTTATACTTCATCGATGCGTAACGTTCCTTGTTCGCCACATAAACCATAATCCGTTTTCCACCTCTCGCCTTATAATTGGACTGCCGCAAGCCCCTCAGGAAGCGGCAGCGCCAGCAATTGCGGCCCTTCGCTTTCACCCGAGTATTGGAAAACAAGCAAGGACGGCCTCGTTCGATCGACCTTGCCTTCCTGCACCCATGCGCCGTAGTCGAACGGAAGCCGATCCAGCGTACTCTTCTTCTGCAGCTCGCGCTCGTCCAGGCCCAGCTTCTCGGCTGCATACTTCAACCCTGCCGACCACTCTTTTTTGTCCAGACGATCCTCCCACCAAAGCTTGCGAGGCTTGTACTTGTGCTGCAAATAGTAGTCGATGCGCAGTAAGCCGAACGCGACGTCGCGGTCCAGCTCGGGACGCGCATCATGCTCAAGGAATGCCCACAGCCGCGAGAACAAATCCTCCAACTGGTGGCCGATTCTGCTCCAGCCCCGCTCTTCCCAGTAGTCCCCGAACGCCTGGAAAAAGTCGAACGGAGACGGGTACGCCTGTACAATCAAATATTCCATCGTGCGATCCATCCGGTGAGCGTTCCAGAACTTCTCCAGCACGTCCTCTACCCGCTTGATCCGTACGATGTCGCCGAACGGCATCAGCTCGTTGCCAAGCATCTCGTACGGCGCGCGCTCCGAATAAATATACCCGTACTTGGCCGCGTCGTTGCGCAGTCCCGTTCCCCGCAGCATTTTCAGGAAGCCGAGCTGCAGCTCCTCCGGTCTGAGCGCGAACACGTCGTTAAACGTTTTGCGGAACGTATCGTAGTCCTCGTGAGGCAGTCCGGCGATCAAGTCCAGATGCTGGTCGATCTTGCCGCTCTCCTTCACCTTGACGACAGTCCGCGTCAGCTTCGTGAAATTCTGACGGCGCTGCACCGCCAGATTCGTCGGATCGTTCGTCGACTGCACCCCGATCTCGAAGCGGAAGACGCCCGGCGGCGCGTTCTCGGCCAGAAAATCCAGCACCTCGGGACGCATGATGTCCGCGGTAATCTCAAACTGGAACACGCAGCCGCGATGATTGTCGATCAGAAACTGAAAAATTTCCATCGCGTAATCGCGCTTGATGTTAAACGTCCGATCGACGAACTTGATCAGCTTGGCGCCGCTGTCGATCAGATAGGTCAGCTCCGCTTTCACCCGCTCCATATCGAAGTACCGCACGCCCACCTCGATGCTGGACAAGCAGAACTGGCAGCTGAACGGACAGCCGCGGCTGGTCTCGAAGTACACGACCCGGTTGCGCAGCGACGGAATATCCTCCTGGAACCGATGCGGCGAAGGAATCGTATTCAAATCCAGTTTGGGCCTCCCCGGCGTGATGACGACCTCTCCCTCCTTGCGGTAGGCCAGGCCGAATACGAAGTGATACTTGCGCTCTCCGGCAATCTGCCGCAGCAAGTCCCGGAACGTCTCCTCCCCTTCGCCCATCACGATAAAATCGACGGAGGAAAGCCGGTTCATCCAATATTCCGTATCGTAGGACACTTCCGGTCCTCCGAGAATGATTTTCGCCTCGGGCAGCACCTTGCGCAGCATGTCGACGACGACAATCGTCTCTTCGATATTCCAGATATAACACGAAAACCCGATCACGTCGGGCTTCTTCGAGAACAGATCGGCGGCAATCCCCATCGCGGGGTCCTTGATCGTATATTCGGCAATGTCAATGTCAAACTCGTCCTGAGCGTAGGCTTTCAAATATCTCAGGGCGAGCGAGGTGTGAATATATTTGGCGTTAAGCGTCGCTAAGACGACTTTCATGGCAGGCTCCTCTTTCGGCATAAGGCTTTTCCTTATTGTAACGGATAATCGGCAAGGAAGAAAACCTTTTGCGCGAACCGGCGGATCAGTTCAGCAGCCCGACCAGACGCAGCCCGTTGGCGATGCCGTCGCGCCCTACATCGGTCGTCACGTAACGCGCCAATCTTTTGACCGCATCGGGCGCATTGCCCATTGCGACGCTGTGGCCGACGTAGCGGAACATTTCCACATCGTTCAGATTGTCGCCGAAGGCGTAAGCCTGCTCCGGGTCGAAGCCAAGCCTGCCGATCAGCTGCGCGATGCCGTTCGCCTTCGAGCCTCCCGACGGAAGCACGTCCACCGAACGTGGATGCCACCGTACGAACCGCAAGCCGGGAAAAACCTCCTCATACTGCCGCTCCTCCCGCTCCGCGCAAAACAACATCGTCTGGTAAATCTCGGTCCGCTCATAAAAGCGCGGTTCGTACTCCGGGTGCTTATGCTGCAGCGAGCCGATGCATTCGTCCACATACGGATGGTAGGGAACGCTGCTGTGCATCCGGCTTTCGTTCAGATAGACAAGCGGATGGCCGAGGCGGGCGGCGAACTTGGACAGATCGTGAAGATCCTCCGTGCGAAAAGGGTTCGTGTATACTCGCTTCCCTCTCAGTACGACATATTGCCCATTAAAGCCGACGTAAGAATCGATGCGCAGCTCCTCCGCCAGCCTGGCGATCATAAACGGCGACCGCCCCGACGCCAGCACCAGCTCGTGCCCGGCCTCCTGCAAGCATCGCAGCGCTTCTTTCGCCGACGGAGGGAGCTGCTTGCGCTCGTCGAGCAGCGTGCCGTCAATATCGAAAAACAAAATACGCTTCGACTTAAGCATACTGAAGCTCCCGCTGCGGAATCGTCACCGATACTTTGTCGTTCAGCTTGTAGGGCACGGGAGAGATGACCTCCCATTGCTGGCCGGCGGCGATGATGTCGTAATTAAACTCTTTGCCCTGGAACTGCACGTTAGCCACCTGGCCGACCAATCCGCCGTCCTGTACCGGACCCAGCTCCAATTGGTCGGGTCTGACCGGGTACAGCCCGTTCGACTTGAAATAGCCGGCTACTTCGGAGCCGCGCCATTGCACGGAGCTGCCCGAACCTTCGGGGATAAACATGTCGTTGTCCCAATGGCCGCGAACGAGGTTGGCCTTCGAGACGAACTGCGCGACGAACTCGGTCTCCGGCTTTAAGTAGATGTCCTGAGGCGAGCCGATCTGCTCGATCCGTCCTTCCTTCATGACGACGATCCGGTCGGCCATCGAGAGCGCCTCTCCCTGATCGTGCGTAACGTAGACGACCGCCGAGCCCGTCTCGCGGTGCACGCTCTGGATTTCGCGGCGCATGTTCATGCGCAGCAGCGCGTCGAGGCTGCTCAGCGGTTCGTCCATCAATAGAAGCGAAGGCTCGGCGGCGATGGCGCGTGCGATCGCAACCCGCTGCTTCTGCCCGCCGGACAGCTCGTGCGGCATGCGCTTGGCCAGATGCGACAGTCCAACAAGCGCAAGCACCTGCTCGATGCGCGCCGCTTCGTTGTCGCGAATCGCCTTGGGCGTCTTCTTGTGCGTCCGGATCGGGAAGCGCACATGCTCATGGATGTTCATATGAGGCCACAGCGCGAAATGCTGGAATACCATGCCGATGCGTCGTTTCTCAGGGGGAATGAGCGAGCTTGCCCCGGCGACGACTTCGCCGTCCATGCGAATTTCGCCTGAGGTCGGCTGCTCGAAGCCTGCCAGCATGCGCAGCAGCGTTGTTTTGCCGCAGCCGGAGGGGCCGAGAATGGCGACGAATTCCCCGTCGGCAATATCCAGATTTACGTTGCGAAGCGCCGTATAGCTTCCGAATGTTTTGCAGACTTCGCGAAGTTGAATGGTCATCAGTTGCGTCCTCCTTTGCGAGCGAACCCTTTCTGCAATAACTGCAGCAGCCCCGCTCCTACAAAAATAAACAGCACGATCAGACTGGACAATGCGGTCGAATACAGCGTCTTGCCGGCTTGCTCGAACCCGAAGATCGTGACGCCGATCGTCTGCGTTCCGGAGGAGTAGAGCAGCGCTGATACGGTCAGCTCGGTGAGCGCAGTCAAGAAGACGAGCAGTCCTCCGCCGAGAATGCCGGGCAGCAGCAAAGGCAGCAAAATCGCCTTCCACCTCGTCCACGCTCCTGCGCCGGAGATACGGGCCGCTTCCTCCATCGAAGCGTCCACCTGCATGAAGGCGGTCACCCCAGCTCGAATCTGAAGAACCAGGAAGCGGCATACGTAAGCGATCAGCAAGATTGTCGTCGTTCCGTAGATGCCGGGATTCCAGCCGGGAATCGGCTCCATCCAGACGAGAATCATCGACAGCGCGAACACGATGCCCGGCAGCGTATACGGAATCGAAATCGCCAGCTCGGCCAGCTTGTTCAGCTTGGACGGCTTCCTGACCCGGTAGAAGGCGAACAGCGTGCCGATCACGAGACAGGCGGCCAGCGTAATTAACGACAGCGTCAGGCTGTTCTGAATCGCGCGCCAAATGGTCGGGTTATCGAACAGAACGTGTCGGTAGTTGTCTAACGTCAAGGTGTTCCAGTTCAGCTTGCCGCCGTAGGATTTGCGCAGCGACAGCGTAATCATGGACAGCAGCGGCACGATCGTAATCAGGATCAGCGCGCCCCACATCGTCCCGCCGACCCATGCGCGAGCTTTTCCCAGCGCATAGCGCGGTTCCTCGTCCATGCGAGTCGTCTCGGTCGCTTTGCTCTTGCGTACGGTAAACCATTGCAGCAGCGTTCCTGCAATTGCGATCAGGCCAAGCAGCACGGACAGCGAAGCTCCCCTTGCGAATGCGGAAGGCCCGAAGCCGATAATCTCTTCATAAATCAGCGTGCTGAGCACACTGATGTTAACCGGCGTCCCAAGAAAAGCGGGAATGCCGAAGTTGTCCAGCGAGGCCAGGAAGACGAGCAGCCCTCCGGCCGTAATGCCCGGAAACGCCAGCGGCAGCGTCACCTGGGCAATCGTCTTGAGCTTGCCGGCTCCGCCCGTCTTGGCGGCCCATTCCAGATCCCTTGGGATCTTCTTTAATACGTTAAGCGTAAAGAGATAGACCAGCGGAAAATGATGAATGCCCATGACGAAAATAATGCCGCCCACGCTATACATGCTCCATGGCTTCGCCCCCGCGTCGAACAAATGGAGGAAACTCGCCATCAAGCCCTGCGTCCCCATAAAAGAGGACCAGCTCAGCGTAAGCACGTACGACGGAAGCACGAAGACGAGCACGATCAACAGGTTAAGCAGCTTCTTATGCTTTAAGTCGGTGTAAGCCATGAGCCATGCGGCGACGACGCCCAGCCCCATGGATAGAGCCGTGGAGCCGAGCACGATGACGAACGTGTGCCGCAGCACCTTCCAGAACCGCTCCTGCCGGAACAGCTCGGTGTAGTAGCTCAGCGTGAAGCCCTGTTCGTTCTGCACGCTCAGCAGCAGCAGCTTGGCGATCGGAAGAACAAAGAAGAAGAACGTCGCCGCCGCGCCGAGCGCCAGCAGCCCGTATCTGCCTATGGAGGATGCGGAGAGAAGAGAGCGGGGGAACGTCCCGCCGCCTTTCCCCGTCTCCGCCTTCAGGACGGAAGTGTTCGAAGTAGCCATCCGCTATCGCTCCGCAATCAGTTACCGAACAGCTCGGTAAACTGCTTCTTGTCCGCCTCGCGCTCATCCGTCAACGTCGCCAGATCGCCGGACAAAATCTTGAACTCGGAAATGCCCTTCAATCCGGCAGGAGGCGTTACGCCTTCGCGAATCGGCGTATATCCGATCTCCGCGGCCAGCTTCTGGCCCTCTTCCGACAATACGAAGTCGACGAAAGCTTGCGCAGCGGTCTCGTTATCCGTGTTCTTCAGAATCGCGATCGGCTCCGTGATCAGCGGCACGCCCTCTTCCGGATAGATCAGGTCAACTGGAGAACCGTTGGCTTTCTCGCGAGGAACGAGATAGTCGACGATCATCCCGTATGCTTTCTCCCCGCCGGCGACGGCTTTCAGAACGGCGCCGTTTCCTTTGATGACCGTCATGCCGTTATCCTTGAGCGACTTCAAGTAGTCCCAACCGAAGCCTTCCGTGCGGGTGAACACGCCTACGTTGTAAGCGGCGGCGCCGGAGTAAAGCGGGCTCGGCATGATGGCGGCATCTTTGCTCTCGGCAGCGGCCAGCGCCTTCCAAGACGTCGGCAGGGTAGTGACCTTGTCGGTGTTGACGGCGATCACGGTAGCCATAACTTTCGTTCCCGTATACATGCCGTCCGGATCGGCCAGCTCGGCAGGAATATGCTCGCGCTCCGGCGATTTATAGCCTTGCAGCAGATCCTGGCGCTTCAAGCCTTCGAAGGTAACGGCGTCGGCCAGCAGCAGCACGTCAGCCTGAACGCCGCCCGCCTGATTTTCCGCCTGCAGCTTGGCGATAACTTCCTCCGTGCCTGAGCGGAACGTCTCTACTTTAACGTCGGGATACGTTTTGTTGAAGGCGGCGATCAGCTTTGTAACGTCCTCTTCGGGCTGCGAGGTATAGAATGAAATCTGACCGGAAGCTTGAGCCGGCGTCTCGGAAGATGTCGGCGCGGAAGAAGCAGGCTGCGAGGAAGCAGGGGCGGAGGATTCCGCGCCGGCTCCGCCAGCGTTGGAGTTCGAGTTGTTGCCGCAGCCCGCGATGGCGACCGTTGCGGCCAATAAAGTCAAAATCGTCGTTTTTCTCAGCATGTTGTTTCTCTCCTCTGTGTAGGTTTATTGATTTATAAGATGATGCCATACGGCGCTAGCGACGCCGTTCTCCCGATTGCTGTCCGTCACGACTCGGGCGGCTTGTTTGACGCGCTCTTCGGCGTTGCCCATGGCGATTCCGAGTCCGGCCCATTGCAGCATGTCGATGTCGTTATCGTAATCGCCGACCGCCGCGACCTCCTTGGTCTTTATGCCGCGTTCCTGGCACAGCCGTTCCAGCGCCGTTCGTTTGCTGACGCTATGCGCATTCACATCGAAGCGACGTCTGCCCGTCCTCGTCAGCGTGAAGACGTTCCACTCGGCCAATTCCTCTGTCAATCTGTCGATCAAACCGGGTTGGTCGCTGATGACGGTCGCTTTGTACACCGGCTGAAGACCGGAGCCTACGAAGGTCGCCAAGTCGCCAACCGGAATGACCCGGATGAGATTGGCCTGTTCGCGGTAATTGCTCTCCGTCAGCTCGCGGTCTGGGAGTACGACCACGTTGGCGAGCGGCCAGCGGGCATTCATCTCGTTCAGCCGCTCAACGTAAAGCTCGTTGTAGCCGTAAAGATGAATGTACGCGCCGCGCTCCCGAGCCAGGCGAATCAATGGGAGCAAGCTGTCCGCCGCCATAGCAATTCCTTGCAGCTGCTCGCCAGACTGCTCGTCCAGCACAACCGCGCCGTTCAGCGCGATAAGCGGAACGTTCATGTTCAGCTCCCTGCCATGCAGCCATACCGATGCCGGGAACCGGCCCGAGGCGATCGTTAGCAGTCCGCCTTGGCCGAGATACGCGGCAAGCGCCCGGCGTACCTCGTCCGTAATTCGCTTGTCCGCGTCCAGCAGCGTGCCGTCCATATCGAGCGCCAACAACCGATGCCTCAGGCTCATACAGTGTACATCCGGGAGGTGTCGGGCAGCTCGACCGGCCCTCCGAACGCCGCGCTGGCCGATTGGCGCATGTGCTCGAAATCCCCGTCTCCGGGAAGATGGACGAGCACCAGCTTTTTTACCCCGGCCTTGCCTGCAATCATGCCGGCCTCGCTGGCGTCCATATGACCGGCTCCGGTCGTATGCTTGCTGCCTTCGCAGATCGTCGCCTCGCAGAGAAAAATATCGGCGTTCCTCGCCAGCTCAACCAGCGAATCGCAATACGACGTATCCCCCGAATAGACGAGCACCTTGCCCCGGTACGTAATTTTGACGGCGTAGCAGGGAATCGTGTGATCGACCGGAACGAACTCGACCCATGCGCCGGCAAGCCTCACCGGACGGGCCGGATCGATGATCGTTATCTCGGAATGATCCCCGTATAGGGCCGCCAGCATATTCACCGGCTCCGATGGCGCGAACAGCGCCAGCTTGCCCTGCATCCTTCCGTTGCGGATCGCGCCTGTCGCCGCATACTGGAGAATGCCTATATCGGCCATATGATCATAGTGGAGATGCGAGAGAATAACGCCGTCCAGCTTGTCGACCCGAGTGTGCTTAACGAGTCGGCTCATCACCCCGCTGCCGCAATCGAGCAGAATTTGTCCCTCTCCCGTGTCGATCAGATACCCCGCAGTCGCTCCGTCTGCGGAAGGATAACCTCCCCAGTATCCTAATATGGTAATATCCATCCTTTCACCTCAGCTGTCTTCGCTTGCTTTTACATATGTTCAACCACAAAACAATTGTAAATCCGATAGATTCGTCCAATGTCACACGAATGTAATCGGTATGTAAAACTTGCGGAATCGGCGATTTTGAAGGGGAGTCTTCCTTGGCTGCCAGAGGAAATCATGTATACTATTAGAGAATTGAACTACCTCTTTAAGAGAAAGTTGGGGTTGAATTGAGCGCCGAAGACGTCCGATTGATGGTGAAAATATGCAAGCTCTATTACTACGAATCGTGGACGCAGGAGAAGCTGGCGGAGAAATTCGGCATCTCGCGGCCGATCATCTCCAAGATGATTCAGAAAGCGCGCGAGATTGGCGTCGTTGAAATTATCGTGCACGACGACCCGCAGCAGACGTCCGAGCTGGAGAAGGAAATCGAGCTTGCCTACAACTTAAAGCAAGTGTTGGTCGTGCCTACGCGAGATTTGAACAAAGAGCTGGTAACGAGCGCCGTCGGCAAAGCCGCCGCCCTCTTCGTGCATAAGCTGATTAAGAACGGCGATCGCATCGGGGTGTCCTGGGGCAATACGCTGTACCATATGGTCAGAGAATTTCCGCTGGACAAGAAGGATAATGTGAAAATCGTGCCGCTGATCGGCGGAATGGGGAACGAGCGCACCGAGGTGCACTCCAATCATATCGCGTACGAGCTGTCCAAGAAGCTCGGAGGCAAGAGTGAGTCGCTGTATGCGCCGTCCGTCGTAGAAACGGAACAACTGCGGGAGCAGATCGCCACGCTGCCGAACATCGTGCATGTATTGGAGGAAGGGAAGCGGGTCGATCTGGCGCTTGTCGGAATCGGCAATCCGTATTCGATGTCCACAATGGAGCGATACGGCTACCTGAACGAGACGGTGTTAAGCGAGCTAAGGGAGCTCGACACGGTCGCCGACATCAACTCGCGTTTCATTAACCGGGACGGCCAGATCGTCGCGCATCCGATCAATCGCCGCGTCATCGGCGTCGGGCTGGAGCAGCTTCGGGAAGCCGGCAACGTTGTGGGGCTGGCCTTCGGCCTGCATAAGATCGAGAGCATCAAAGCTGCTCTGCGAGGCGGGCATATCCGCATGCTGGTCACGGACGAGGCAACCGCTCAGAAAATGATGGAGGGCTAGCCTTTACAACTGCGCTGAACGACGGCAAGGGGCTGGTCTCATAAGCCAACCAAGTTGCTGTGAAAGATATTCGATGATAAGGGGATGCACCTCCCTCCGATGCTATACGCTTTCTGAAATCTGAAGGGTAAACCCGTGAAAAGGCGATTTCAGAAGCGTATGAGGCAGTCGCGGCTCGAACCAGGCTTTAATGATGGACGTTTGTTCGAAAAATCGTACAAAGCTGCTCGAACCAGGCTTTAATGATGGACGTTTGTTCGAAAAATCGTACAAAGCAGTTCGAACCAGGCTTTAATGATGGACGTTTGTTCGAAGAATCGTACAAAGCAACCCGGTTCAAGCTCAAACGACGGACATTTGTAGGTCTCCGGGAGGTGCATCCCCCTTGCTTTATTTCTCAATGATCTCCAGCTTGCATTCGCATCTTAGACGTCGAATCCATTCTTCCCAATGACATCCTGAATAAAATAGTAGCTGATCTTCGGATGGCGCTCCAGCGTCTCGTAGTTCGTATAGACGATGCCGAAGCGTTTGCGGTAGCCTTCCGCCCACTCGAAGTTGTCGAGCAAAGACCAGGCGAAGTATCCCTTCAGCGGCACACCGGAACCGATCAAGCGATGACACTGGATAAAATGCTTGCGATAATAGTCGGTACGCTGGACGTCATGCACGCGGTTGTCAGCGGTCAACTCGTCCTCGTAGCAGGCTCCGTTCTCGGTGATGTAGATCGGCGTATCGCCGTATTCCTTATGCACCCAGCTCAGCACCTTGTACAGTCCGTCCGCATAGACGTTCCAGTCCATATACGTCTTATCGAAGCCGATCTGCACTTCCTCGCAGTCGAACAGACCCTCGCCTTCCTTATAACGTCCGAAGCCGCCGCTGTAGTAGTTGACCCCGATAAAATCGATCTTCTGCGCGATCGTCTCCATATCTCCCGGAAGGATCGGCACCGTCGCCCCTTTGGTTTTGAACCAATCGACCATAAACTGCGGATAGCTGCCTTTGAACGTCGGATCCATAAACCATTCGTTGTTAAACGCGCGGTTGCGGCGAGCTGCCTCGATGTCTTCGGGAGAAGTCGTATACGGCTCAAACCAGTACAAGTTGTGCGTCGTGCCGATTTCTCCCGAAATACCGAGCTCGCGGAACTTCTTGACCGCCTCGCCATGCGCGACCATGCAGTGGTGGGCGACGTTGATCGCCAACTGAAGATCACGGTTGCCCGGAGCATGGGCGCCAATATAGTTGGACAGGAACGATACGCACCACGTCTCGTTAAACGTAATCCACTGCTTGATCTTGCCGTCGAATGCCTTGAACACGACCTCCGCGTAGTTCACGAACGCGTCGATCGTCTCGCGGTTGTCCCAGCCGCCTTTGTCCTGCAGCGCCTGCGGCAAATCCCAGTGATACAGCGTGGCGCAAGGCTCGATGCCCGCGGCAAGCAAGGCGTCCACGACCTTCCGGTAATACTCCAGCCCCTTCTCGTTCACGTCGCCCGTCCCTTGCGGGAAAATGCGGGGCCAGGCGATCGAGAAGCGATACGCCTTCACCCCCAACTTTTTCAACAGAGCCACGTCTTCCTCATACCGATGATAGCTGTCGCACGCCACGTCGCCGTTGTCGTCGTTGAACACCTTGCCCGGGGTATGGGAGAACGTGTCCCAGATCGACAGCCCTCGCCCGTCCTCTTGATATGCGCCCTCGATCTGATAAGAAGCCGTTGCCGTCCCCCAGACGAAATCCTGTGGAAATTGAATGTTGGCCATAAAAAAATCCCTCCGTGCCCGCTTAGAATGGAAAACGTTTTCTAAGATGTGATTTCGACGGAGGGGAGAGCAATTCCTGTATGCGATTTTGGTGTGTCTTTATTGCTTTTTAGCGGTGGGCAGTTTGGAGACGGCTTCACCCTGCAGCTTGTCGCGGAATTTCTTGACGGCCGGCACGTCCGTCTGCTCTCCGTTTTTGCCTTTGATGAATACTTGATCCTTAGATTCCGCAAGAATGTCCAGGAACTCCTTGGCGTATTGGCCCGCGATCGTTCCTGCATGAGAAGCTGCCATCCGCTCGTATTCACTCTTCAACTCGGGCAGCACCGCGAATGTCTCGTAATCGAAAATCGGCGTATTGTTAAGTCCAATAAAATAAAAGCTCAAGTAGCGGAAGTAGTAGTCCTCTGCTTGTTTTCTCTCGGGGGTGTCCGGAAACGTAACGATGTAGCTCTCGCTCGCCAACACTCTCGTCGCCAGCTCATCCCAGGAAATCACCAGTCCCGCATCCTTCGCGGACGGCGCATCGGATTCCTTCGCCATCAGCTCCAGGTAAGCTTTCATGGCTACCGAAACTTTATCCCCGAAAGCCGTCAGCTTGCCGTAATCCACGATGGGAAAATAGTAGCCCTCCGCGGTGTCGATTTTGTAGCCTCCGGCTATCGTATTCTCGACGAGCTGGCGGACGTCATCGTCCTTCAGCCCTGCGATCGCTTCCTCCGTCAGCGGCCAATCCAGCTTGGATAACGCTTGCTGCACCTTTGCGTCTTCGAAGCTTTTTTCGGCTTTCGGCAGATCCTTCTTGTAGAAGGCTTCCAACGCGCGAATCAGCTCATCCGCTTGAGCGGGTTCTAGCGAATCCTGCCCGATCGCTTGTTTGAGCCCGGCGTACAGCTCGTTGGCCGGTTTACTGGCAAGCGTCATAGCGCGATACTCGCTCACGATCCGCTCGCCCATCTCCTGCGTCGATTCCTCAGGCGCTGCCGAACCTGACGGTACAGGCTCAGTCGTCGTTGGGGACGGCGTCGAGGTCGCGGTAGGCGTATCGGGTGCGTTATTTTTGGTCCCGCATGCGGACAGCGCAATGGACAAAACCAGCACAGATGCGGCAAATTTAATTCTTTTGTTCGTACTCATGGGTATGACCTCCCGTAAAAATGCAATGTGTCTGGTGGAGCGATTCAGCGGATTTCCGGTCGCTCTCCTGGTTATTACAACGTTTTAGGGGGCAACGATGTTGCAAAGGATTGGCGAGAGCGGAAGAATGGACCTATTCTTGCGCCATGATCTCCCTACTATTAAACTTGCGAGGCTAAAGTGGAAACAGGACGCTCTCCGCGAACCTTAAGCTCACACCATTTTCCCGGGAGGTTCACGCAAAATGCCGGATTCGATCCGCGCGAGCTGCTTACACAATTGAAACAAACCGGACGAACAGTCGAGGATATACAACTCCGAATTCTCGAGTTAGTTAACCTGGAACGAGCCGCAAGCAAAAGCGCCTTCGGCGTACCATAGGCGCTGAAGCAATGCGCATTGCTCAAATTTACTGGGACAGAGTGTTCGACTCGATCCGCTCAGGCAAAGCCTAAACGACTTGTTAGTCTAAGGCGGAAAAGCCGCGTTAAAAGTGCTGCCGCACTTTTTTGGGGGCGAATAAGGCGGGTTGTCCGCTTTAAATCCGCAAAATCGCTTATTCTGAAAAAATAAGCCCGATTTTCCTTCTTAAATCGCTTGTTTTCGCTCATTTTGGAGAATTACGGTGGATTTTCCGCTTTAATTTTCTGACTCGGTTGGCCGCCAGCACTCAGCGAATTTTATCCTAACTGAATCGTCAAAAAAAGGCCTGCGATGCCCCTTTGACCAAGGAGCTATCGCAGGCTTTTCTGCTGTTATCGCAGCTTCGCAATATCCATTAGTTTCACCAGCACGATCGCCGCTTCGGCACGGGTCAGCTTATCGTTAGGGCGAAGACGATTACGGTCGTCGCCTTGCAGCAATCCCGCTCCCACGGCTCGGCTCAGGCTGTTCGCGAACAAATCGGGAATGTCGGATTGATCCGCGAAATCCGCCGTCGCCCGGGCCCCCGTCGGCACTTGGACCGCCGTCTGCTTCAGCGCCCTCATTAACATAGCCGCCAACTCCGCCCTGGTGATCGTCTCCGTCGGAGCGAACCGCTCCTTCGATCTGCCCGAGACGATGCCCGCTTCGACCGCTGCCGCAACTTCATTCGCATACCAGCTTCGGGCATCTACGTCGGAGAAGCTAATCTCCGAAATGGAAACGTCGCCGCCCTTAATTCCCAAAGCCCTAACCAGCAAGGAGGTCATCTCCGCCCGGCTTACCGCCAAGTTTGTACCGAAATCGGCTTCCGATACGCCGTTGACGATTCTCCTGGCCGCCAGTTCGGTGATTGCCGAATAGGCCCAATGAGAAGCCGGAACGTCGCGGAAAGCTCTGACGTATTCCAGCACGCCATAAACGCTAAAGTGATTCAGGTCCGCAACGACGAGCCCGCCGGGCTCGCTCCGGCCTCCCTCGTACTCCAAACTTCTGCCGTTCAGATAATAGATGCCGGACCAGCCAGGATTCACGTCCATCCCGCTCTGCAGAACAATCCGCACCGGCTTCTTGCCGAAGGTGCGGATCGGCAAAGCTTCCCCGTCGGGCCTAGAGAGCGAAAGCTTCAGTTCGTAGAAATCGCTTCCCCGCTTCAGCTTCGCGTTAACGGACGAAGCGGCATCCTTCAACATCGCATCCGCGTCTCCATCCGCCAACCGTACGACCTCAAGGTCGAAGGCCCACTCCTTCATCCCCGCCGTTCGGGCTTGCTCGATCAGATCCGCAGCAAAGTCAGCAGGAAACGTCAGGCCGATCCCCTGCCCCGCGAACTCGATCGGACCGGACGCCAGCTCTTCCAAGAGCTTTTGCGGAATTCGAATCTCGTTCGTGCCTTCAGGGATAACGATCCGGGTGCCTCCTCCCTGACGAGGAAGCAGATGCGCCTTAGTGACTTCAAGCCTTCCGTCCGCGTTCGGCTCGGAAACCGGCGCAGAGCCTCCGCCTCCGCTCCCGCCGGAAGACCCGCTTCCGGAACTCCGGATCACTTCGAAGCCGACGCTCGCTTCGCCCGATGCGGTCGAAGCTTTCGCGCGATAGGCTCCCGGCGCGGTAGCGGCCGGGATGCCGAGCACCGCCGCGAATCGGCCGTCGGCATCCGTCTTGGCCGACGCACTCCCCCCAAGCGCGGATACCGTTACGTTCTCGCCTGCGACAGGCGTTTCGCTGCCCGCCTGCGTCACCGTCCCCGCAAGCCGCAAGGCGGAGCCCGCGACTATAGCGGCCGTCGGCGAATCCAGCAAGATCGTTTGTCTGCCGTCCACCTGCGCCGCGGCGCCGACCGCCAGCGTTCCGGATAGACTGTCGCGCAGCGCTTTCGCCGATCCGCCGCCCGGCAACGTATACGTCGCATAAGAGATCGCCGGATACAATATAATCGCATCGATATCGGCAGGAACGAACTCATCGGGATTTTCCAGAACCAATGTCGCCACGCCTTGCGCCAGCTCTACCGAATCGATCCGCCGAATCTGCACGACATCGTTGCCCGTACCCTTGAGAGCTGCCGTCTTCGGTTCAAGCGCGTTAAAGCCGACATTCACCTTGGCGTTCGGATTCGCGATATAGCTCAGCATGACGTCGTATTTCCCGGCTTCGGGCACCTCGATATCGAAGCTTCTCCGTTGCCCGGAAGGGATCTGTACGTAACTCGACCCGGACAGATCGGTGTTCGAGTACCGGATCTCCGGCACGCTCATCCGGTAAAGCTTGCCTTCCGTGACCATCGCGTAGCCTTCATGCGGAGGGTTCTTCGTCGAAACGACATCGAAGCGGATTTCCAGCTTCGTCGTCCCCTCCGGAATTTTGGCGACCGGCGTCGTCTTCACCGAACTCGATCCGGCATACCACGTACGCGGATGATACTTCATGTCGTTAGCGTCCGCGACGCGGACTCTGTCTCCGTTAGGCAGTACCGCGTACACCTCGGCCTTCAACGACGTATCGAATTCCACCCTCGCCGCGAATTCCAGCTTGACCGCATCCCCGGCTTGGAATCCTCCTGAAGCTCCGCCAACCGGAAGCTCGGTTTTGAGCCAGCTTCCATTAAACAGACGCAGATTGTTATAACCCGTCGCGGCGACGAACAACGCCTTCGATCCCGTCCAACCGGGATAAACCTCCCGCTCTCCCGTCAGAGCTTGAACGTCCTCGTAGATTTTCGCTTCGTCCGTCCCCGAGTCCGCGTCCTGCTTAACGAGCGCAGCGTTCGGATCGTTCAGATCGCCGTTCGGGAATACCAATCTTTCGTCCGGAGGGGCCGCTCGTTGGTACAACGCCTCCGCCTCCAGCGTCAATGCCGGATTGCCCGCCGTCTTGCGGGCGTACATATAGGCTTCCGCGATCGGATTTTCCAGCACTCGGGCCAAGCCGCGTATGGCTTCGTCCAGCGATTCGGCTCCGCTGTTGATGTTGACCTCGCTGTCGTAGAAGCCGTCGTACGCATAGCCTTGCGTCTCATTGAACATCGGGAATCCGCGCTCGTTGTTCCCCGTCCACCACGATGCCGCGATTCCGGCTAGCTCCGCGTATTTCGCTTGGCCCGTTACTTCGTAGAGCGCAAGCAGGTTGTCGACGTAGCTGGCTGTTCCGTAGTTGATCTGCGGATACGGCTTCTTGTTCGGATGCATCGTCTCCGCTCGGCCGGAGATCAGCAGGTCGGACAGGAAGCTGTCCGCCGCGTGCTCGGCCGCTTCGATCCAGGCCGGAACGCCGGCGATCCGGCCGGCATAAGCCATCGCCCGAATCTGAACGCTGCCCCACTCGTCCCAATTGTAGATTCCCGGCATGCCTTCGTAGCGGTGCATGTATCCGCCGTAAGGGTAATCCCGGAAATCCCCGGCCCGAGTGGCCGCGACCGCTTCGCCTAGTTTGCGAACGGATTCCCGGATCGCGGACTTCGTCGCGGCGTTGTCGGCTACTTTGTCATGCTCCGCCAACGCGTTGATCGCCGCCGATGTGAGCCAGGAATCTCCGTAGAGCAGCCATTTGGCCGTCCGGATTCCGCCGGCTTCCACGTATTGGCCGTAGTACGGATCGGTCATCTCCTTAAGACGTTTCAAGCAAAGCGCAAGGCGGTCCTTCACCCGGCCGGCCAACGCGGCATCGTCCGCTTGGAGCAGCGGCAAGGCCGTCGCGAACGCTTCGTAAGAGCGTACCGCCCACCAGCTGAAGCTTTTACGCGAAGAAGCGCTATCCTTCGGCCGAATCGTGCCGTCCGGACCCTGAACGACGAAGTTGTCGAAGTCTCCGTCCTCGTGCTGCATCCACATGAGGAACTCGAGTCCTCGTTTGATCTTGTCGTAGCTGAGCGCATCGCCGTACAGACCGAAGTGTTCCGCGTAAGCGATGACCGCGCGCGAAACGTCGTCCACCGCGGCGAAGCCTTCCTGGGGATCGCCTACCCAGGCGTACCCTTTGGAAGGGTCGCTCCGGTCGATCGGCTCGGAATACAGGTGCGTGACCATCATCGGCACGCCGTCGATCTCGACATTCTCGTTCATGAAATTAAAGTGCTTCAGGTTCAGATAGAATTCTTCCCCGATGCGAAGACCGAATTTCTTGAAATAAACGAGATCCTTGGCGGTCAATTGCCCATCTTCGTCGAAGTCCCCGGCAGGATCGAACGTGCCGCCGGCGATGCGTTCTTCGAGCCAAACTCCGTCCGCCTCGTCAACCGTTCCGTCGCGGTTCAAGTCGTAGACCGAGGCCGCGGATCTTTCCGCCGTTAACGTTAACCCCTTCAACCGGACGGGAACGTTCGTATCGTTGTGAAGCTCGATCCAGAGCTCCGTCGATGCCGCATCGATCATGCCCTCCGCCGCGATTACCCGGCCTGCGGCCGAGAACCATCGACCGCGCGGAGTCCCGGCGATGTCGTCGATATCTCGAAGCGTGTTGCTTCCGGCGTTTAAGCGAACGAACACACTGTCCGTACGGTTAACCGCCGTCGGGACGAACAGGTTCGCCTTAACGCCGACCTTGTCTCCGGCTTGCGGCAAAGCCGGCAAGTTGCCGATCGGAAGGCTGCGCCAAGCCGCCGCCCCGGGCTCCAGATAGACGCCGGTGCTTACGGAGACCTTGTCGTTATACTCCCAGTTGCCGGTCAGCGGCCCGGAGAAATCCCCGTTCGGAACCGCGTACGGCTTGACCCGGTCAGCGGCGTCTATCCCCCACGCTTCGACTCGAGTCACCTCGATCGTTCCCGCCGTATCGTTGTGCAGCTCGATCCAGAGCTGCTCTTGACCAAGAGGAATCCTGCCGTTTAATTCCTTCTCCTGCGAGATCAGCTCGACCGGCGCCTCTCGCGGCACGCCGGCCAGACTGCTCGCCTCCGCCAATTGCCCTCCCGCAACCAATCGCACCGTTACGTTGTCGTCCGTCGTAACGTCGCTGCTCAGTATCGCATACACCTTCGCGTAGACAGCGTCGCTTACACTAGGCCCATCTGCGTCGTTCGTGACGGATATCGGCTGCCAGACGGCCGCTCCCGGCTCCAGAATCAACGTCCGCTCGGCCCTGATTTTATCCGTCGCGCCGGGCGAATTGTTGTTGTCCCACCCGGTCAAGCCTTGGCTGAAATCGCCGTTATTCAGCGCGTATGAAACTTGAATCGTATCCCCCGTCGAAGCGATTGCCGTAGATGTCCATACAGGGATCAAGAGCGTTAAGGATAACAGAAAAGCCGTAAGCCGCTTCATGATCATCCCTCCCCATAGTCATGCGACGATTGTTTCTACGATAGCGATCGTTTGCGTTAAAGCTCGTATTCCAGGAACGGGTCCTCGATCTCGATGCGGTAAGCTTCGGCGTCGCTCGCCCCGACGTACAGGTCGGCGAAACCTCCGGCTTTTCGCACGAGCCCGCCGCTGAAGACAACGTCTTGCAGATCCGGCCGCTTGGTTTCGCCCGGAGGGAAGCTGCCGCGCGTCGCGATGATTTTCATCCGCGTGGCTTCGCCGCTTGCCGGGTCGACGGCGAACGTCATCGCCCGGTACCGTCTATCGCCTCCGTCGAACTCGGCGACGTGTCCGAGCACGCCGACCCAACCGTTCGAGAGCAGATGAGCCTCGTTGGCCCCGCCCCATTCCAGCGGAGAAAACTGTTCGTAGAAAGGCTGGGCGTCCGCGATCAGCTCGGTCGTCACTTCCTCCAGCGAGCCGGCTTTCGCGAAGCCGATGACGCTGCCCGGCCCCCCGCCGAGCAAACCGCCAGGCCTAGAGAATACGCCGATCTCGCCGCTTGCGAGCTCGATCAGCCGGACATCCTTCATCCGTGCCGGCCCCGTCAGGAACGGCCGCAGGCTGCGAACGTCGCTCCCCCGATAGAAGCGGGTCTCCCAGGAGACGATTCGCTCCGGTTCGAGAGGATCGGCGATGACGGCGACTCCGCCGAAGATCAGTTCCCCATTAATCCTCGTATAGAAAGGGTCCTGAAGCTCGTAGACGGGGTAATCGGGATGCGGAGTCCAGACGTCGTCTTGCCGCCGGAAGAAAAGAACGTTCGACCTTTCGGTCTCCCGTCCTTCCACCCGGCCCGCCAGGATGACGTCTCTGCCATCCTTGAACGGCGCCGTAATGTTGTATACGTCGCGGTCCCCTACGCCTTCGAATACGAGCCGCCGCGCCGAGCGTCCTCCGTTTTTCCCCGAGAACTCTTGCATCAACTCCGCGCAGCTTTGAAATCCGGAACGTTGTATCAGCATATCGGTCTCTTGCTCCTTATTGTCCTTCGTACGGATTCGTCTTCAAGAACTCGGAAAACTGCTTCTCCAGCTCCTGACGCACCTTCTCGTAGCCGGCTTTGTCGAACTCCTTCTGCACCTTGGCTAGCGTACCTTCGATGTCGTCGGTGACGCCGTCCCCGATCGTCCGGAGGAGCGACTTCACGTCGTTCAGCTTCGCCGTCTCGTTCTTGACGTTGTCCGTCACGAAGTTAAAGCCCGCGGACAGCTTCTTGAAGAAGAAGTTCGTATCGCCCAAGTTATTCAGCGTCGTCACCACGTCGTCAGGCGTATTCCCGTCGTAACGAACCATCGTCGGGTTCCAGGTCAGCGTAAAGCCCGGGAAGTTGTAGTTGGCCGCGGCGTCCACGCCGGCCGGAATTGAGTATTTGCTGTCGCCCTCGGCCGTCCAATGCTTGCCTTCGATGCCGAACTCGAACAGGTCGTGATTGTTCAGATCGCTGAACAGCCAATCGAAAAACTGCATCGTACGCTCGATGTTCTTCGAGTTGGACGGAATAGCCGCGAAGTTCCAAGCCTTGAAGTCGCTGCCGACCGCTTTAGGCGTTCCGGTCAAATAACCGGGGTTAATAATGAAGTATCCCAGTTTCGCCCCGGGGATCGCCGTCTCAAGCTGCTGCTTCTGCGACGGATAAATGTCCAGAGTCCGCACGACGGACGCGGCTTTGCCCGACATAAACTGGCCGTCCGGATCCTTCTGGGCCAGTATGTCCTTCTCCAAGTATCCTTTCTTGTACCATTCTCTCGCCATTTTGAAGCCGGCGAGCGGATCGACGGACTTCAATTCGTCCGGCAGAAGCGCCATGAATTCGGGGTCGCTCCAAGGATTCACCGTCTTCGCCACATACAGCGAACCGTCTGGCTTGATGGCGATGCTGCTGTTCGTGCCGGCCACATACGTCTCGAAGTTGTGTTTCGTCGTAAGCGGCGTTACCATCGTCCACAATATGTCGGAAATCAGATCCTGACTTCCGTTCCACGAAAGAGGGACAATGCCTTTCTCATTCGTCACGATGGCATCGTAATACTTCGTAAGATCCTCGACCGATTTGATCTCGGAGATCCCGTGCTTCTCCGCGAGGTCTTGGCGATAGTAGATGACTCCGCCACCGTCGAACCCGTGCGTAAACGGAATACCGTAAATATGAGACTCGCCGTTGGCGTCGATAAAGCTGTTATTTTTCAGATATTCCGGAGTAAACGCTTTCTTCAAGCCCGGGTATTGATCGTTGTTAAAGTAAGAGTCCAGATTGGCCAATTGGTTCTTCGCGATCATCTGATTGATGTTCGGGGCCGTCCACTGTGCGACGAACGCGCTGTCGACCTGCTCTCCGCCCGCGATTTTCAGGGATACCTGCTGACCGATGTTATCGAAGGTCGTGAAGTTGAATTTGAGCTTCGTATTCAAGGTGTCCTTCGTGTCCGCGTAAAACCGGTCGAGCACCGCCTGCAAGTCGTTAACGTCCGCCGTTCCCGAAGGCATGTAAAATTCCAGCGTAACTTCCTCCGGCGGCGCTTTGGCGGATTCGCCCGGTTCGCTTGACTCGCTCGGTTTCGTCGCTTCGGATGCCGACGGGGAAGCGGGCGTCGAAGCGCTCGGGGAGCCCCCGCTTTCTTTCTCGTTTTTCGAGCATGCCGCCATAACGGATAGAAGCAGCAGTAACGCGATAGCCAACGCCGTGCTTTTTCTCGTTATTCTAGTCATCCCATTAACCCTCCCGTAGATTTGAATCTATGCTAACCGGCCATGCCGGCAATAGCCTTCCTTAACCTTTCACGGCGCCGATCGTCAGTCCCTTGATAAAATATTTCTGAAGAAACGGGTACAACAGGATGATCGGGCCGATCGAGACCATCGCCGTCGCTACGCGGATTCCGATCGTCGGAATCGTCTGTCCGCCCAGCGCGGCCCTGGCCGAGGCGCTAAGCGAGGAGTTCAGGAACTCCGCCTGCTGCTGAAGCCTCATGATGAGGAACTGCAGCGTGAACAGCTCTTTGTCGTTAATGAAGAGAAGCACCCGGAACCATTCGTTCCAATACCCGATTGCCGCGAACAACGCGATCGTCGCCAGAATGGGCATCGACAGCGGCAGAATGATTTTGAAATAAATATAAATCTCGCTCGCGCCGTCGATCTTCGCGGATTCCGCCAATGCTTCCGGGAGCGTAGCGAAGTAGTTTTTCATCAGGAACACGTTAAATCCGTTCAGGGCGGCCGGGATGATCAGCACCCAGAGCGTATCCTGAAGATGCAGGAAGCGGGTCGTCAAAATATAGGTCGGGACGAGGCCGCCGTTGAACACCATGGTGATATAGCAGAAAAATGAAAGCCTGTTGCGGTACTTCAGAGATTTCACCGAGAGCGGATAAGCGAACGAACTCGTCAGAAAGACGGTAAGCACCACGCCCGCAATCGTAGTCAGCACCGTAACCCCGTAGGCGCGATAGACGCTTCCCGTTCCGGTGAAGATCAGCTTGTACGCGGTCAGGTCGAAGCTGCGGATCCACAGTCCGTATCCGCTGCGAATGAGCTCCAGCTCGTTGGTGAAGGAAGCCATGAGAGCGATCCACATCGGGAGGACGCACAGGATGGAGAACAGGCCGATCGAGACGTAGAAGACCAGCATCATCGTCCGATCTCCGATAGATAGACGGTTCATAGAGGATTCTCCTTTCTCCCGGCCTCTTGGGCGTGTCTGCAAACCCGCTGTCCTCGGAGTATGCAGACACGCCCTAGAAGAGCGCCGAATCTTTCTCAATTTTTCGCGTAATCCCGTTTACGGAGACGACGAGAATAAAGCCGACGAACGCCTGGAACAGACCGACTGCGGAAGACATGCCGATATCGTTGTTCATTCTCAGCGCGCGGTAGACATAGGTATCGATGACATCGGTGGTCGGCCTGAGCAGCGGGTTGTCGCCGATCAAGGCGAAGATCATCCCGAAATCCCCGTAGAAGATGCCTCCGACCAATAGAATGAGCAGCAGGATCGTGGTCGTCTTAAGCATCGGCAGCGTCAGGTAGAGGATCGACTGGAACCGGCTGGCCCCGTCGATCTTCGCCGCCTCGAACATCTCCTGATCCATGCCGGCCAGCGTGGCCAGATAGATGACCGTTCCGAAGCCGACGCCTTTCCACAGCTTCAGGAGCACGAGGATGAGCGGCCACTTCGACGCGTCTTGATAGAAGTTGATCGGCTCCAGCCCCAGCGCCGTCAGAACGGCGTTGACGACGCCCGTATCGGTCGAAAACACGGCGATGGAGAAAATCGATACGACGGTCCAAGACAGAAAGTTGGGCAGGAACATGAACGATTGCGCCAGCTTCTTGAATCGGTTGCCGGCAACCTCGTTGAGCCCGATCGCCATGAACATCTGAACCGCCAGACCGGTGACGATAAACAGGGCATTCAAGTAAAGGGTGTTGAAGGTAATCGCCACCCAATCGCCTGAACCGAAGAAAAACTCGAAATTGGACAGCCCGACGAACTCGCTCTTCATTCCATATAACCCGGCCATCGGGTTGTAGTCCACGAAGCTTAAATACAAGCCGACCATCGGTAAATAATTGAAGACGATCAAGAACACGATTCCCGGCACGGTCAAAAGGTACAAATAGCGGTTCTTCGCAATTTCGTGCAGCATCCGATTCCCTCCTTAGGCCGTCGGCGAAGGTTCCGCAGAACCCCGCACGAGGTGGGCGACGAGGTCGTCCAGTGGAATCTCCGCGTATCCGACGCTCGTATCGCTCGCTCCGTAATACATTTTCACGACGCGGTTCTCGAGGAGGACGCCGCAGGGGAAGATCACGTTGCCGAAAAAACCCTCGACCTCGAATGCTTCTTCCGGCTCCATGAACGGAAGGGCGCTTCGGGCGACGACTTTCCACGGTTCGTCCTTGTCCAGCAGCAACGCGCCCAAACAGTAGCGATTGTCTGCGTCGGCGCCGTGATAGATTTCGAGCCAGCCCTCTTCGATCTCGAAAGGCACAGCCCCGGCTCCGATCCGCCCGCCGTCCCACTCCCCTTCGCGCACGCCGATCAGATGGCGATGGTTGCCCCATAGCCGAAGATCGTCCGATTCGGCGATCCACATCTCCGGCTTGCCATAGTGGGAGCACGAAGGCCGATGAAGCGCGTAGTATTTGCCGCCGATCCTTCTCGGAAAGATGACGACGTCCTTGTTGTCGGGATGAAACACGTTGCCTTCCCGCCGGAAGCTGACGAAATCCTTCGTGGAAAGGAGCGCCGTGCAAATCCCGTACTCCGAGATCGCCGAGTAAGTAATATAGAAAGTACCTTCGATCAACGTGATTCGCGGATCCTCTATGCCATAGCTCTCGTAGACGGAACTCGGCAGGACTGCAGGCTTATCGTCGATCTCGAACAGAATGCCGTCTCGGCTGCGGGCGACCCGGAAATGAGAAATTGAAGTTAAGTAGTTTTTGTCCGGCGTCTTGATGACTCTTACGTCCGAGAAATCGACGTTCGGTCCTCTTTCGATCGTCCGAACTCCCAATCGGTTCGTCTGAGCATCGTAGACAGGCGTATAATAGACGTCCGGGTTATCGTTGATCGGCCTCTCCGCGACGCGGAGCAACAGAATGACTTCATCCCGGTGCTGAGCGACCCCGGCGTTAAAGACGCCGATGACCTCCCACCCCGCTTTGGAAGCGTTAACATCTTGCGGCGTAATAATCGGGTTTTGCGGCGATCTTGCGATCGGCATATCGCTTCTCTCCATTCCTGCTGAAATCGGAATTTGCGTCATTTACGGCCATGGGTAATTTTACCTTATGTTTGCGATTATAAATTAAGTTAAATTCAAATGTCAATCCCCATAAATAAAGTTATTTTTAAGTAACAAAATAAAGAGATTAAAGAGGGGAGAATTCTATCAGTCCTTGTTTTCTCTTGTCAGATCTAAGCGAACCGGCAATCTTCCCTATCGTTCGATTTCTCAGCTGCTCATGTCCTTTCGGCTGTTTTGTAAAGTAACTTTCTCGTCTCCATTGCTAATAATTGACTTGTAAAGTTACTTTCGTTTATATTTTATGAAAAGAGAACATTATTATTCTTAGGAGCTAGCCATTATGCAATCGAGAAAAGTAACGTTGGATACGATAGCAAACCGCTTGGGCATTACGAAGGTAAGCGTCTCCAAAGCGCTTAACAATCAACCGGGCGTTAGCGAAAGCCTGCGCAAAAAGATACTTCAAACCTCGAGCGAACTCGGCTATCTTCCTAAAAGCGCGTCCAAGCAAGCCAATAACGTCTCCAAGCTGGGGATCGTCGTGCCGAAGCGCTTCTTCCTCGACACCGACAACTTCTATACGAAAATTTACTACCACATGAATCAGGAATGCACGCAGCTGGGAATCAGCCTGTCCATCTATCTGCTCGATCCGGAGCAGGAACAAAGTCGCGCGCTCCCTCTCTCCCTGGCCCAGGACGCCTCGGAGCTGAGCGGCCTCTTCATTGCCGGCGAAGTGAGCGACAGCTACGTCGAACTGCTGGCCGCCCATGCTTTCCCGGTAATCGCCATCGATTTCTACAAAACGGATCTTGAGCTCGATTGCGTCATTCCGGACAACTTCCAGTCCGGTTACGCGGTCACTAAGTACTTGATAGACAGAGGCCACTCCCAGATCGGCTTCGTCGGCAACCCGCGCTATACGACCAGTGTCATGGATCGTTATTGCGGCTACTTAAAAGCCCTCAATACCTACCGGCTGGAGGCGCCCCCGGACTGGCTGCTCGTCAACAACGACGACGACGGGACTTATCAGGTCGACTTCGAGCTGCCCGCCGAGCTGCCCACGGCCTTCGTCTGCCATTGCGATATGGCCGCCTACAAGCTTTTGCTTAAGCTCCAGGCCGAAGGCGTGTCGGTCCCCGAGCAGGTGTCTCTCATCAGCTTCGACAATACCGATCTGAGCCGGACGATTTCTCCGGCCCTGACATCCGTCAACATCGGCAAGGAAGACTTCGCGGTCGAAGCCGTGTCCCGCATGCTGCACTGCATCAAACACCCGGAAGAGCCTTCGAAAAACATCTACTTGCCGAGCAAGATCATCGAACGAGACTCGGTTAGGAAACTGCATTAGCCACCGGACGACTATCGATTCGCAAAGCTCGCGCCGGGGATTCATCATCGGATCCCCGGCGCCTCCCATGAGCATCGACGGGACGACGTTCGTCCCGCTTCAGTGTGACTATTGATCCAGTTAGAACTCCACAACTCCCCTTACCTGCTCTCGACTTCAGCGATTCCCCCCTTTCTTTTTTCGATTCCATTGTGTACCGAACAATTGTCTTCACCATGCGCATTTATACAGTTGACATATACAGTTCAACTGTATAATATAAGTTATACAGTCAGACTGTATAGTTGAACTGAACTTAGGAAGCATCCCCTAACGGATGCTTCCAGACGCTGCAAGGAGGTTAGGTTAGCCATGAACAGAGACAAAAATTTGCCTCTGACAGAAACCGTGTATTATATTCTGCTCTCCCTGATCGAGCCTGCGCACGGGTACGTGATTATGCAGAAGGTCGAGGAGTTCAGCGACGGCCAGGTGAGGCTCGCTGCAGGAACGCTATACGGTGCAATCGAGAATCTGCTGAAGCTGAAATATATCCAGCCCTTCTCCACCGAGGACAAGAGAAGAAAGGTCTATCACATTACTCCCAAAGGTCAGGAAATTCTGCAGATGGATATGCAGCGCATGGAGCACATGATCAACGTAACGAAGCAAGCCCTAGCGAAAATGTGAGGTGAACGCAATGAAGAAACTTAAACTGTTCGGAAGCTATCAAGCGGAAGAGAAATGGCTAAGCGAACAAGCTGCGGCAGGTTGGAGACTCGTAAAGAAAGGCTTATTCTATACCTTTCGCAAGCATTCTCCGCAACAACAGACGTTTAGCGTCGATTACCGCACCTTCAAAAACAAAGCCGATTACGAAAGCTATCTCAGCTTGTTTTCGGACGCAGGCTGGACTCATGCAGCGGGCAAAATCCGTTCCGGCGAACAATACTTTACCGCTCCTGCTCAGCAGGACAGCGAGTTATCCATCTTTTCCGACAAAGAGTCCTCGCATTCCCGTTACACCAAGAAGGCTTGGCATAGCTTGTTGAAAGCCCTGTTTATCTTTGTTTTCATGATCCTTAGCAGCTTGTCCAATAGTCTCTACGATATCGGGATTATTGTTCATCCCAGTCGCGCCTTTCTGACTCCGGGAATCTGGGAGAGAACCGGAGGAGCGTTCTGGCAAGCCTTCTTCTTCGAGCTCCCGTTTGCAACCTTGCGCATCGGTCTCTACGTTCTGCTGATCGGTTACGTCCTGCTATTTGCGTTTTACGCTGCATGGGCCTTGATCTGCGCAAAAATCGATAGAGGAATCGACAATGAACAAATGGAATAAAAGAGCTGCGATTGGCGCCCTTGGAACCTTACTGCTGTTGTCGGCTTGTTCCCCCAAACCGATCGACCAAATTCGATATCCCGACAAAAAAATCATCGCTCTGGGCGAGGCCACGCATGGGAACAAGGAGTTCACCGAACTGAAGCTACAGGTTTTCCAGCAGTTGGTCGAACAGAAGCAAGTACGCCACTCCTTCAACCATGTTGGAGTGAATGTTGGCCAATAAACGAAGAGCACCGCTTCAAGCCGTCAGTGATCGATAGTCCATCACCCGGCAATCGAAGCGGTGCTTCTGTTGGTATTTACTTCAATCCAATATCGCTCTGGAAAATAAATCACGGATCAACTCATTATTTTCACATGCCTGCTTGAGCCCAGTAGCAAATCGAAGCAGCGCTTCCCTATCTTTGGAATACGCACAGAACATGCCTGCCTCCGGGTCGAAACGCACAATCCCCTCCAACTCGGGCAGCTTCTCCTCCAAATAAACGGCAGCCAGCGATCCCCAATCGTAGCCGTTGCCTTCGAAGCCTTCGTCTGCACGCGTATCAAACAGTTCCTGCTTATAGCTTCCTGCATTTAAGATAATCGAGACATTCCCGCTGTCATGCTCGATCCAAATAAACGGCTTGAGCTCCTCTTCGAAAGAATTCGCCCCTTGATCCTCCAAATCGGATTCAATAGCCGCCAGCTTGTCCACCAAACGCTTGGTTGCAGCCCCCGTTAGGCTTAATATGCCTCCGTCGTCCACAATATCGCCTTGCTCGATCCGTTCGTCCAGCCAGTCCGTAATAAAACCGGGCGCATAGCCGCCCGTGCCGAAGCCTTTGGCAAAGACGATGATCTCCGAATAATCCGCTAAATATTGCTCTCGCGTTACCGCCGGGTTAGCATTGGCGTACAACCAGAACTGGATATCATACATCAGCACGGACAGCTCATCTGCATGAAGAGAGAAATGACCTTTATCTTCTACTATCCGGGTACAGATATTGCGGATTACCGCTTCAATCTGGCTGATTCCCTCTGCCTTCTCGCATAATGATTTCAACAGAGGTGAGAAGGGTGCATTTTCCACCTTGTCCAAATCATCGGCCTGGTCCTGCTCGGAAGTGTCGAATGCCTCCTCATTAACCAGTCCTACGATAAAAGTCGCAAAGCTGGGGGCAAGGAAGGTAATCCGGTAATTGGCCTCCTGATCCACATGAACGACAGCGGGCTCGCCGTCCCGGCCGCATGCGCGATAATCCAGCATAATCACATCATGCCCTGCCGACGGGCAGTCACATAGGACCACCCCAATGTCCGGATAACCCCAATCATCCAGCATAAACTGGCTGCCCAAATCGCCGCACAAGCTGTACGTTTTTTCGCGCCCGATCCCCATAATTCCGGTAATCGCTATGTGATCCTCCGCCCATGAGGTCGCAATTGCAGTTGGAAAACAAGTATTTACCGGCACGCCGCCATTCTGCTGCTGCATCAGCCAAATATAATCAGCGGGAAGCTTGTAGCCAAGCTCCTCTTCTATGGATGCAATCATCTCTGCAGTAGGCGGCGCCTCTACATAGCTCTCGTCCGCATAATCGCTCCGCTCCCAAAACTGACTGAAATCGCGCTCTTGAAAGGGCACACGATTAATTTCCTTAATCGCCTCGGCTTGCCTCTCCATAGTATCGCGGCAAGCTTCTATAAACTCCTGTGTTGTTTCATCAGGCTCTAGTTTGTCGGCCTGCTCAAATGCAGATAAAGCCTCTTCCCATCGTTGCAAGAAAAAATAAGAATAGCCGATGCGCCAGTGCCACACTGAATCCTGTCTTCCCTGCTGTTCGATCGACAACAGCTGCTGTAACGCTTCGCTGTAACGTCCCAAATTGTTAAGCGCACGGCCATAGTGACTTACAATTTCATAGTCCCTCTCCAACTCGGGCAACTGTTCGATTGCTTCCGCAATTTGGTCATGCTGATCATCTTCATACCAGCTTTTCAACTTGTTCAACAATTCTTTTGACATTACTCCACTTCCTCTCGTCCAAAAAAGCTAGCAGGCGCCAGTTGGTGTCCGCCTCTTCCAATCTATTCTAGTTCATCATTTAGAATGAGTGAAGGAAGAGAAGCTTCCCGAGGGTTAATCAAGCAAAATTACCTATGATTTATTGATCGACTAAGCTGAAAGTCTATCTTAAATGTTGGACAATCGCATCTTCTGAACTATACTAAAAATATCCGGTGCGAACTCTAGTTGGCCGAATTTTCGTTCCGTGCAAGGAACTTTTGTGAAGGCGTACCGGGGGTACGTCAAGCAAAAGTGACGCAGCAGGGGATGAAAGATACCTCTGAGCGGGTTTGCATACACGCCCTAGGCTCACATGATTTTCCTGGGAGATTCGCACCTATTGCTGCATAAGGGATTTGCGGGTTCAGGGCTTATTTATAGCTGATTTTCCGTCTTAAAATGAATAACTCGCACTCTCGGGTCTTGAATCCCTTGCTGAGTAAGGAATTCAATGGCTCGCTGTCGCTCCCTGTATGGGAGTGGGGATTGAAAACCCGTCCCCGAGATATTTGTTTGTCGGGAGGCAATCGCTCCCTGATTGAAAATGTGGATTGAAACGTGCCATATTGGAGCAAGTTTGTTTCAACTGCGGCCGCTATCTGTTCGAGAGTGTGAATTGAAATTTACCGCCTAGCCAGAATCATAAAATGAAGAAAAGACCCCCACAGAGTCTTTTCTTCAAGCCATATATCTATTTTCTCTACTAACTGCTATAACATCTCGATCAATTGAACACCTTCAGGAACAGAACCTTTGTCAACCGTGAGTTCATAGTGCTTAAATGATCTGGGAGGTTCACTAGGATTAATTAATTTTGCTTCAATTAGATCGAACAATGTTGCTGCTGGAGCATTCCCCAACTCGGATTCATGTTTGAACACATACAACTTACGTGCTGACATTTTACCCCGGGAGGCGGAACGGTCTTGATCAAACATTAGCCTAAGTGATTCGAAGAAAAGATCAAGATCTTCCTGAGTAAAACCTGTTTTCTGTGCAAATTTAGCCGAAACGAACCCTTCCAATCGATATAGACCATAGGGAACCAGATATTTTCTCCCCATCGTGCGGTTTTCGGAAGCATTTTCTTTCTCCGTAGTGGAGGCCATACGTGTAATGGTCACTTCTTGCTGGAGGATTACATTCTCACTTCTGGAGAAGCAAAGCTGGATCGGCCCCCGTACTTGACCGCATTTAAAATCGCCAGTATCCATAACGGCTCCAAACGCTCTTACGTCAAAAAAACGTCGGCACATATAGGATTGAGCTGTCAGCTTGTCATCCTTATTATCTTTTGTTTTCAGATCATTAGCTTCATACGCCTCTTTTTGCTTGTTGTTTAATACTGCGCCCTCGCTAACGTAAATATCGAAACCATCCTCATCCTCTTTAGAGAATTGAACGTAATTACGAACTTTGCGCTTAATGCTTACGTCGCTTACAAGACCATATCCGGTTTGCGGGTCGATTCGAGGCATATTGCCGGCATCTGGGTCTCCATTGGGATTACCATTCTCAACATCAAAGTAAAGCACAAATTCATACCTATTTTTCAATACTTCTCCCATCATCTTCAGCCTCCTAAAATTATAAGTTCTGATGACCTTTCGGTTATTCCTCTACTGCGGAATCGTTGTCTTCTCCTGATTGTTCCTTATGCTTCCCTATATAAAAGTCCTGTTCTTGATGAAAAAATCCCACTAAAAACTGGCCCTGTCCCTCGGCATTTAACGTCTTAGGAAATCCACTTGTTGGAATTTCAGAAAGCACCTCCAAAAGTAGGTTGTATAGGTAGATGTATCTCCCTTTATGATTTTTGTTTATTTTCGAAAAATGAGGCTTAGAGTTAGTTAGTAAAGTTGGAAAAACTTGTTGAGGACTTGCCAATGCAGAATTCAAATACTTGTCTACGATAGAAGCGTTCACCTTTTCCAAAGCCTCTAATTGCGCCTTGTTCAGGATTGATAACAACCTGCCTAGGCGATATGGAACAGCTTTCTCATTTGAATCTAACACTTTGCTCACCCTTTCTTCCCGCTTCATTTGCTGTGCCGATCGATTAAGGTAACCCTTGATCACACCGATTCGAATTCGATTGATTGCTTTGCCGGCATCAGCCGATGCCTCTGCTCTTATTCTTCCGAGCATAGCCATGTAGAGACTATTGGGATACGGAACCCCTGTCATCACACTACGAATAAGAGATGATTGATGTGGTGGAGGAATGTTCTTACTTTCTCTACGAAGAGCCGTCTCTAGTAATATCTGCGAGAATGAAGGATGCTCAGGTTCCCAAGGTGCCCCATTCACATAAATATCAGACTGGTGTCTCCGTATCTTCTCCAAGAGTTGACCAAATGTATTAATGTAAAAATAACGAATTACAGCTCTAGTCTTGTTAGAGGATAGCCCTAACACAAAAATTCTAACGTTGGCATTAAGTTCTAATTGTTCTGGAGAAGTGCCGTTATAAATATGATCCACTACTCCAGATAGTTTTCGTCTTGAAAACTCGTCCAACTTCCAATTACCCGCTTCTCCCTTAAGCATCGAACCGATAACTTGCTCTTCCAATTCCGCTCTCTTTTCTGCCCAAAACAATATTTTCTCATCATGGATGTTGAGACTATGATTTTTATCGTTAATAAGCAGATTTAGTGCCGTAACATACTTAAAAGCAGCAGACTCCGATATAGGAGCATTCTCTCCCTGCTCTTTGCGATATGAGACAAAGCTATCCTTATTGAATCCAACAAGCGTAGGCTTATCTTGGCCGAATCCGTCTAAATTGCCATGTATACGCGCTATACGGCCTACTTCCCCTGTCACAAGACACTGGCCTATGCCTGCTTCCTCGGAACGGCTATTCAAATAATTCGTCCAAGCTTCCCGTATCGCAGGTCTCTCATGAACGTAGTTCCACATATCGTCTTCCAATTGAAAAACGATATTCCCCCCATCCTCTAAGTCTGCGGTGTCTATGTTCCCATAGTCCAAAGATCCCTTTTTTCGTTTGGAGAAAAATGAAAGAATGGCTGATGCCCCTTCATCCTCTACTCCCCTTAGAACCTGTTCATGTAAATTACGACTAGCTTCAAACCTATAGTTCGCTCCGTCCGGATCACCATAGATTCCAAATAGGAAGTTAGCATTCTCGCATAAAAAAGCAGGTTCCGGCCGTTTACCCGATCTCTTCGGCTGTTGTGGAGTGAGTAGTCGCTGCGGAACAGCCTTAACTTTTTTCACATTCTTTTTTTCAAAATATTCTTGAAATTCAACGCGATCCAGAACTTGTACGATATTCCCAACGCTATCCAGTACAATACACTTGGACACTGGAGTAATAGCAAACCCGAAAGGCGCGATACTTTCCGGTTGTTCTTCCACCATGCGATCGTAAAACCGGCATAATGCCTGCAAAATCATACGCTCACCTCGCTAGGGACATCTATTATGCCGTTTTTCATCCGCGCATGGAAGAAACGAGGACTAAACGAATACAAAGTTCTGTTCTTCACCTCTTTTTGTTCATATTCAATGTCCCACAGCATCCAACTGAGATCATAGTCATCGTCATTGGCATAGTAGCTGATCGGCCGTTCCTCTTCCGCTTCTACAAGCCTAAATTTGGCAGCGAACTCCCTGCACCCCAAATAGGGGTTATGGAAACACTGGCCTTGTCTGGCCCTCCGCAAGAACATGTTATAGAATTTCTCCGGGGTATCGCTCTCTCCCGCCTTCTCGGGAAGGATGACAAAATGTGCATCGATAATGTAAGCCACGTTGCGAAGTATAAGCGAAGCACGTTGCTGCCGATCTTCGGTAACATATTGGTGCAAGTCAATTTTAGAGCCCGTCATGGCAGCCGTAACATTCCTTGGTGGGATTTTAGAGCCTACCTCGTTACGACGAATCGATTCAAATTCAATTCGATTAAGGACTGTAATACGATCAACAACCCATTGAATAGCTGGTCGCCAAAATATAGCCTCTAGCACACCACGAGCTGCCGATGGCGTAATCACGTCATAGCTTACCCGCTCCGCTTTCATCTCAGGTCTTGAAAACAAGGCATAGTCTCCACTCACATGCAGCGACACACCGTATCCCATTGAATTAACCCTCCTCTTCTACATAGACTTTCAAGCCTAATCTATCAATGTATAAATCGGTAATATTTCCTTCGAAGCCTCCTTCCGAATCCTTCAAGTAGTAGATAACACCGCGAATTATTCCCAATCTTTCTTTTTTGCGTAAGTATTCTAATTCTTGCGGGTATAAAGAAATTGTGTAACGCTGCAATTTACGGTTGAAGCTAGCGGGAAACCGGGACGCATTGGCCTGTTGAAGTAACTCTCGGCAAGCTGCGTTGTGAGGAATCACAACGGAAACAGTATCTTCTTTAATAAATTGATACTGCTCGGCAATCTCACGGAACTGAAACGAATACTCATCCGCAGCACCATTCAGATTACGCAAGATCCCATGCTTGTCCAATTGACTCTTTTCCTGAAAATAAAATCGCTGAAAATATTCTTCCACCGCTTCTGGAGTTAAAGGATCAGCATGGCGACTTAGAATAAATTTGCCCAACTTGGCTCTTCCTGAATACCACATATAAGGTGACGATGGGTAATCGGCTGATTCGAAAAGAAACATGGTTCCTTTTTTAAGCAACCCCTCACGATTGCAGCGTCCGGCTGCTTGGGCGATGCTCTCTATTCCGGTCATTTCCCGCATAACGACAGGGAAGTCGATGTCTACTCCCGCTTCAACAATAGTTGTAGCGATGACATAACACGGATCTTCTTTTGCCTTTGATTTAATCTCTTCCAACATCTTTATTCGATTCTCTGCAGTCATTAAAGCACTTAAATGATAGACATCGAGCTTCTGGATTTGCTTTGACTTTGTAAGAAGGCTATATAAATGTTGTGCCTGTTTCCTAGTGTTGACGATACACAAAACTCGATTTCCATTGGAAATAATTAACTCGGTTAATTCTAGATTTGTTTTCCTGCCAACGAAGGTAGTATTGACTCTCTTCAGTTCCGAATACAGTTGGCCTGGTTCTTCAATAATTTCGATAGGCTGCATCCCATCCAACCAGGAATCTTGAAAAGCAGGTTGAGTCGCCGTACAAAACAAAACCGTAACTCCATAATCAGCAACTAAGCTGCGAAGCACAGCCAAAGTCGACAGCAAAAGATGCTCTGGCAAAGCCTGTGCTTCGTCCAAGATAATGACACTGTTCGCTAACCGATGTAGCTTGCGAGCACGCGAAGGTTTAGAGGCAAACAGACTCTCGAATAATTGAACATTGGTGGTAACAATTAGACCAGCATCAAAATTCTCGCTGTCGAGCAAGCGGGGGGCCAACTCATCTTCATTTCCTGGCTCTATAACGATATTACTGTGATACTCCAAAACCGTATTCAAGTTATCTTTACCTAGCGCATCTTGGTATACTCCAACCGTTTGTTCTATCAAGCTCGTGAAAGGTAGTGCGACTATTACTCTCCTCACACAATTTTCAATCATATTTTGGTGCTTGGCATGCTCCAGGGCAAAAGCCAACGAGCTGTAAGTTTTTCCGCTTCCAGTAGGCGCACGCAGCACATAGAAGCCTTTTGGACCGAGAGCTTTTCGCAGACAACTCTGCAGCACTCTTCTTCGAGCTCGAGCCAATACCGAATCAGATGAAGAAGATAAAAGTTTATCCAGCTTCTTTTGGTACAACACGCTTAACTGTTCTAACGGCATAAAACTTTGTCTCGCAGCTGCTTTCTCCGGACGTAAAAAACGTTCAGTATCCAAGTAATCAGCATCAACAAGGGCAGAGTACAGCATGCGTATCCATAAAGATCGCGACATTCCTCTATTTATCGTAGGTACTCGTTTAGGAATTTCATGCTCCATTAGCTCAGGAAAAATTGGAGGGATATTATCGATAATCTTAAATTTGTTTTTGGATAATACATCATATAGGCCGGAATGGCCCCCACGTGAGATATGATCAGGTAGCCCTCCATGATGTCCATAAATGGCATATGCCAAGATAAGACCGTATGGATGCGGATAATGCTGATAAACTGCAAGAGTTCCCATTGTTTTATGGTCTACCTTGCGTTTTGAGCCTTCGAGTCTACGCTGGAAGTCAAGTAAGTTCTTCCCGTAATCGTGCACATAACCAAGAATTTCTCCAAGTATTTCACACTTAAAACAGCCAGCAAACTTCCCTGCTAAATTTGCAGTACCTTCCGAATGTGGATCGAGTCCGTGCCATTGTTCTTTGGGGAGTAATTTTTTCGTTAGTGGGTCTAGTTTAGAATGGGCATATTTCATTGCAGACACTTCCTTTGTTATCAGGATGTCTGTTGATCTGGGGTGTTGGGGGGTGAAATTTTAATATATTCATAGTTTTGTCTAGTTAGTATTTGAAACAAGATTATCTCAATAACAGCATATAGTCAATAACATTTACCAATTTATGATTAAAAATCAAATTATGGAACACTTCTATTATTACCTTTCTTTTTCTATGATTAAATAGTAGTATTGACACAAGGTCGCTCTCTGTACGGGAGCGTGGATTGAAACATAGTATTTGTGTAGTTAGCTTATTGGGGCTCTTGCCCCTAGATATTCGCCCCTTTCGAAACAGAACGGGCAAGCCCGCTCAATGAGAGGTTTGCCCGTCTTTTTATGTACGCGTTTCATATTTGGTACAAAATTCCATTTTTATATGGTTTTCCTGGGGAATTTGTACCTCTTGTTACATAAAGACTATCGGTTTTTCAAATCATTTTGAAGTCGCTCTTTCAAATAGGAATTGTCGGTTCGCACTTTAGAGCGTCAAATCCTTTGTCCAGTAAGGGCTCATATTCTCCGCTGTCGCTCCCCAGGGAGCGTGGATTGAAACTTTGGCATCTTCACGGATCAGTTCAACTGTTGCCTGGTTACCACTTCATTCATCCTTATTTCAAATCCCCTCGTACATCTGAACATTGACTTGTTACATGTGAAGTTGAATCAGACATCAATGCAACAACAAGTTTGGCTCCATCACGCATCCCTTGCAAATATAAAAGCTCATTGTCCAAGGCACATCTGTAACTACGCTTATCTTCCCAATCCATGAATTTTTGATTACTCTCCGAAACATCGCAAGAAAAAAGAGCCTCAAACGCCCTTTTCTCCTCCGCTCTGTATTTACTTGTGTTCGGATTAAACTGGATACGGGCTGTTACTTCGTCAAGCCGGTCCTGAATTGCGCTTTGGAACCACGATGGAATTTCCATGATTTTTCCCCTCCTCATGAGAATGCTTTTGATTTTCCACTACTCTCTCTGATAATTTCTGACGATAAAAACCAATAACTAAATCGTCCACTTTTTGACTCTGAACCTGAACTGCTTCATTTATTGCAAGTGGAATACCCTGCTCCAGTGATTCCTGACCAAGATTATTTAATGTCATCTTTTCTTTTTCATATTTTTTCAACAATTCATTCATCTGCTTCCCCCTTTCCTAAATGGATTGACAATCCTCTCAGAAATCCGCTAGTCAAAACTAACCAACAGCAGAACAAAGTCTTTCTTAGTTCTCACAATCAATTTTTTAAATGATTAATTCCATATTAAATTCATATAGAGAATTATAATTCGCCAATTATAATTTGTCATTAAAAATTCACGAATTGGATATCATCAAAGTAATACCTGTAAGAGGAGTTCCGCCAAATATGAAACTACTCGAAGCAAGAAATAAAAAAGGCTTAACGCAAGAGCAAGTCAGTCGTGCCATCAATGTCTCATTAAAGCATTATCAAAATATCGAACATGGGATTGCATCTCCAACGGTAAATATCGCTTTACATATTTGTGAAGTGCTAGCCGTAGATCCTCGTGAGATTGACGAGTGGATGGATCGGAGAAAAGCCGATGAGTTGTGAGTGTAATTGATTTCAACGAGAAAAAAGCCGTCAACCAGTTTAAACACTGGGACGGCTTTACAATATTTCAAACAGCTTCTTCCATTAACCCTCCTGAACCTTCACCTGCTTACCTTTAAATAATGACTTTCTGTCAATGATAAGCATGAAGCAAGCGCGATAGCAGTTCCAGACTCCCTCCGTACTCTTCCTGGTAGCGCTCTCCTTGCTGCCAGATCTCCATATCCTGAAAAAGTGCGGCGTGATCCTCTTCCGTTTTCTCGAAAAAGTAACGCAGCATAGACAAATTGAGTGTTTTTCCGAACCTTCGCGGACGTGCGATCAGATTCACTTCTGCCCCGTCATCGAGAATGTCTTTAATAAGCATCGACTTATCTATATAGTACAAATCCCGCTCATGAACAGCTTTAAAATCATCCACCCCGATCGGCATCCGTTTCACCTTACACACCGCCTCTTTTTTCATTAGAATTAGTATACTCAAAGCCATATCGCAAACCAATAATGGGATTAATTGTTCTAGTAAATGAATCCTTGCTTTTAAGTGTTGGAGAATAGTGCCCTCTGAACTATACTGAGAATATCTGGTGCGAACCTTAGGCGCACATGATTTTCCCGGGGGTTTCGCACCTCTTGCGGCATAAGAGGTTTCGGGGGTTCATGTCATCTACATGCCTAAAGTTTCACCCTTAAAACAACACTCGCACTTTTGGACGTCAAATCCCTTGCCCTGCAAGGGCTCAGACTGTTCGCTGTCGCTCCCTGTACGGGAGCGTGGATTGAAACCTTATCGTAGTAATCATCCCGGTACAAGAAGGCGTCGCTCCCTGTACGGGAGCGTGGATTGAAACTTCCCCTTCCGCTCAACGATCAGCCCGTTGGAGTCGCTCCCTGTACGGGAGCGTGGATTGAAACGATCCTTGGCTTAGGTTCAGGCTTCCTCGCCGCGTCGCTCCCTGTACGGGAGCGTGGATCGAAACCGCCTTCTGAACTTCCGCGTCCCTGCGGTCAATTGTCGCTCCCTATACGGGAGCCTGGATTGAATTGAAACAGACCGTCGTACCCGTTACGGAGAACTTATGGCCATTCAAATTAACGCATGTGGATACACAATTTGAAAAGTTGGGGGATATTGCGGCCCAGCACATGGCGCGCCATATTTTAGATGAGGAACCCATCAACCTTTCTAAGTTGCTGGAAGTTCGACTGGTGGAAGGGCAGTCTTGTGGACCAGTTCTCTGATCGAATAGGTTTCTGCGGTTTGAGGGGATTCATGAAGGCTTCCATTTCCGCCACAGCCACAGTCAAAAGGCACTCCCACCGGGAGCGCCTTTTTGTGACCTACTCACGAACCGCAACACTCACCGCAAGCTCTTCCTGCAACTCAAGATCCGTCTGAGGCATTGTCCCGAGGAAATAGGGCTGCGACGAATCCAATGCAGGATATTCCAGAATGTACTCGTAAGAGGTATCGCTGACCCTTGTCCGCTTCCCATTATCCGAGATAAATCGCTGTCCATCCGGCGTCTCCAGCCAAAGCGAGGCGTATTGCGAATACGGGTTCTTACCTTTCACTTCATAGTGAATCAATGTTTTGTCTTGCATAAACTCAACGTTCTGCACGACAATCTCTCCTACTTCTCCCTGCGACAACACGATCGGATAATCGGTCGTTAGCTTGGCTGTAACTGCTTTCTCTGTATCCTTTTTTCCCACCAACAAGTTGTAAGGCGTGACCTCCACCCTTGTCGTACCTGGAGTAAGCGAAACAAATCGAACTGTCCCTTCCACCGTTCCATTCTTGCCGACTGTAAAAGCTATATCCAGCATTTCAATCAACATTCCTCTATCATCCTTAAGCTGAAAACCTAACCACTCCGTATTGCCGGAATAGAGAAAATCCACCTTCGTCGTCACCGGAGTCGCCAAGTATCCGGTCAGTTGAAAGCGATCCCCTTCCCAACTCGCCGAGTAGCCGTCGGCAAGCGAAATATATTCGCTGTCAGCGATACGATTTTCAACGTTCATCTTAAAGCCCCATTCGCCGCTGACTTTCGTTTGGTTCCCTTCATTCATACCGCTCACACCGCCAATTAGAAGCTCTAGCTCGAAGCGGTCCTCTTTCCCCGGCTCATCCAGATCGATCGTCATAATTCCAGCAGCATGTTTGGCATCAAGAAGATGAGGTTGGGCGCTTGGTCTGGCATCGGGTCGAAAAACACCATTAACGCTAACTCTGACATTTTCCAAAAAGATCAAATTTTTCGCCTGTTCCGAAACAATCTCGTAACCTATTGACAATCTCGCACCGTCATAAAGAACGTCTTGCAGCTTAATCGTGACTCCCTGATCATTGGCTTCCTCGTTTACCCCAGAAGAAAGTCCAGACTTTTGACCGATTACGATTCCGCTATCTCCTGCAAAATCAAAAATATTCCCCTCAAATACCTTCCCGATAACCGGAATTTTTCGCAATTGCTCTGCCGAGGCTGGGAAAATGGACAACAGGCTGATTAGCGCAACTACAGATATGACCATGCTGATCGCGGCGAGAAGTCGTCTGGAACGGAGAGCGTTAGCCTTCGCAGGAAAAGCCTTTTTTGTCGTACCCAACTCCTCCAATACCCGAGCCTTTAACTGAATTTGAGGCAATCTGATCTCGCCGAATTTTCGTTGCAGCTCCTGCTCCTCAGTAAGAAAGACTTCGGCTTTGTTCATCGGACTCTCCCTCCTTTTCAGTCAACCCGTTTTTAAGCTTCCGTTTCGCCCTCTCGTATCTTTTGCGAACCGCAGCATAGCTCATATTAAGCTGTTCCGCGATATCCTCGAATCGATTCTCCTCCACAATCCGCAGCAAAATAATATGCCTGTCCTCCGGATTCAGACGCAGCATCGCCAGACGAAGCTCGACATTGTATTCTACATCTGGCACCCGATCCGACTCTACTATCGGAGCCGTCCTCATAAAAAGGCGGATTAGACGCTCATAGGTTTTAGCCCGCTTCAGTTTGTTCAGACACTCGCGATAAGCGATTTTATACAACCACGCCCCAAAATTAGTCCCTTCCTGATACTGCTCAAGTCGTTCAAACCCTTTGATGAACACGTCCTGCGCAACATCCTCCGCTTCCTGCATTTGCCCCAACATATGAAAACAATATCGAAAAATTCGCTGCTGATAAGCTTCAACCAGCCCGCCGTAACTTTCCCTATCTCCTTGCTTAACAGCATTTACAATTTGTTCCGTCTCTGTCCGTTCCACGCTCTGCCTCCTTTCTTATTGACTTGATTCGTTTATGTAACAATCTCGCTCACGTTTTTGGGACACCCTCGTCTCTGTTTCTTTTAACACGGCATAGCTTTGCACCCCAGAAGTATATCTCCCACAACCCTTTAGGAAAAGCTTATAATAGGATTAACAGTTCGAATCAACTATTAGGCCGACCATTTTCCATAGTGAATTTGTTAGATTGTTACTTAAAGCTTCTGTAGTGCGAACCCCAGGCTCACATGTTTTTCCTGGAGCATTCGCACCTCTTTACACAGGAGGGATCAAAGCTCTTCTGACCCGTTTTCGCATTTACTTTTCTCGCCAGTTGTAACGATTCGCACTTTTGAGCCTCTAATCCCTTGCCCCGCAAGGGCTCAGACTGTTCGCTGTCGCTCCCTGTACGGGAGTGTGGATTGAAACCGTACACGCAGTTAGAAAGATTGTGGAGATTGCAGATCGCTCCCTGTACGGGAGTGTGGATTGAAACCTTTGCTGCTAGGTATTTTGTAAAACCATCTGCGTCGCTCCCTGTACGGGAGCGTGGATTGAAACCGGAGAAGTTATTGAATATTATTAATAGAGGAAATTCAATCCCTGTTCGGTAACATGGATTGAAACACAGTCACCTATCCTCCTTATAATATGAGTGTGAGATTATCTCTCAAGAATTGATGAAAGAATGTTAATTGTGCCGCTTCAATAGAGGATTAACTTGAAACAAAATACGCATTATAATTCGTCTTTGGAGTTTGCAGTCACTTCTACTATTAGGCATAAATTTTTTTAACAAAAGCAGTTCGTCTAGAATACGCCAGTCACTCTGGGCCCAAACACAGATTCACGCCGCTTCATAAGTTTACTAACCTCACACCTTTTAAAAAAGTCACAATAAAACTCTTTAATTAACAAATATGAATCTCAAATTTATTGACTTTGTGAGGTGAATTCTATGTTTGATGTCATTGATCAGAAAAAACAATTGCTTGATGCCAAGAGACCCTTCCCCCTTCACACCTTACAAAGCATCCGCGAGCATCTAATCGTCAACTGGACCTACAACACTAACGCCATTGAAGGCAATACGCTGACCCTTTCTGAGACCAAAGTTGTACTGGAAGGCATCACCGTCGGTGGAAAAACAATAACCGAGCACCTTGAAGCGCTCAACCATCGAGAGGCCATTTTATACGTGGAAGAGATCGTCAGACAAAATCAGGCTTTATCAGAATGGCAGATCAAGAGCATCCATAGCCTTATCTTAAAAGGAATTCTGGACGATCAAGCGGGAGTCTATCGCACGCAAAATGTCCTGATCAGCGGCGCTCGCCATTTGCCTCCGGATTATAGCCAGGTTCCTGAGTTGATGATTCATTTTACAAAGTGGCTTGAAAACGAGGGGGCAAGATTGCACCCAATTGCCCGGTCAGCCATTATCCATAGTGAATTTGTAAAAATTCATCCTTTTGTAGATGGCAATGGCCGTACCGCTCGGCTTCTGTTGAATTTTGAACTGATGAAAAACGGGTACCCACCAATCGTTATCGAAAAAGAACAAAGACTCGCCTACTACACCGCCTTGGATGAAACGCATGTGACGGGTGATTTCACTAGCTTCATCAACTTCATTGTCCCAATTGTAGATCAAACATGTGATTGGTACTTGAAGTTGCTGTAGTGCGAACCCCAGGCTCACATGTTTTCTCTGGAACATCCGCACCTCTTTACCCAAAAGGTCTCCGCACCCTTTGGGTACATTTTCAAATATTCTTTTTACTCTAATTGTAACGATTCGCACTTTTGAGCCCTGAATCCCTTGCCCCACAAGGGCAAAATAGGCTCGCTGTCACTCCCTATGCGGGAGTGTGGATTGAAACATTTCCGAAAATATTGGGCCGGGTTATCAAGCGTGTCACTCCCTATGCGGGAGTGTGGATTGAAACTTCCCGTGATGACTTCTTCACGCTCATCCCGGACGGTCACTCCCTATGCGGGAGTGTGGATTGAAACGGTAAAGTTCACGAGGTCGTTGACTCCTTATTGGTCACTCCCTATGCGGGAGTGTGGATTGAAACAGCGCTCTGTCCTCGTAAGTCATCTTTGATCGCGTCACTCCCTATGCGGGAATGTGCATTGAAACTACGTCAGCATAGTCTTACCTCATTGGCTGGTCACCCGCTATGCTAAAGAGTAACCCCATCTATCGCCCACGATGGCACACACCAAAACAAAGAGCCGACCGACAGGGCGCCCGAAGATCGGGGACTGGCGATCGGCTCTTCTCATTAGTCGGCGGAGACCGTCTCAGGGGATCCGTACAACCATACTCTAACGGCGACGTCGGGCTTCGGATCGCCTGTGAACTTGGCGCTGAACGACAGCGTCTGTCCGCCGTGACGGATAGTCGGTGCTTCGGCCGAGGCCTCGACGACGCGGAGCAGGTTGCGGTTCGCGTCGTAGACGCGTCCGGTCCGGGTCCCGTCGCATTCCAGATACTGATTCGCGGCGACTTCCGTATCGAACGTCATGTAGACGCCGTCAGTATAGAAAGTGGGCCTCTGCACCGCGGCGTCCTCGTTGCCGTAGGACGGACGCACGCGCATGGTGAAGCGAAGCGGCTGCTCGGCGTACTTGTTGAACATCGCCCAATCAGAGCCGCCCGGCTGTCCCGGCTGCTGCTCGGCCGGGGTGCAGACGAGAGGCTTCGTCGCCTGTACCGGATACAAATTCCAACGCTGCGGTCCAACCGGCTCGAGATGCCAATCTCCTTTCGGTTCGACGAGTCTCTCTCGTTGCTCCGCGCTGAACGCGCCGAGTCGCCGCGCCGTCTCCCATTCCCGCACCGCCGCCAGCAGCGCTTCGATGTTACCGTTACGCTCCAAAACCTCGTAATCCGCAACAAGCGCGAACCCCGCTCCGAAGCCGGCCGCCTTGGACAGCACCCACTCAATCTCGTCCAGTGCCGTCGACTCGAAGCGGTCGGACGACGAGCGAACGAGGAACCATCCGAGCATACGCGGAATAAAATTACGCTCGAAATACCGCTGATTGCTGAGCCGCCACTCCAACTGCCCTTCGCGTGTCTCCGCTCCCCACGGCTCGCCCCAGTTGAAGCGGGTGGCCATATGCCACAGGTAATTCGGCACGACGATGCTCGCGTCGTTGATCACTTCCCGCCCCCAACGCCGATATTGCCGCTCGACGAAGCGGATGACGCCGTAATCGTCCTGCCCAGTCGCGTATAATCCCTCCAGACCGTCGAACGAAACCTGCCGAATGTCGGCCCCGTTCATCAGTTCCGCAAGCCGATCGGCATATTCGTCCTGCAGCTCCAAATCCGGAAACACGACGTCATACGGATGGTCCCATAGCCGAGCCACCTTCTTTCCTTTGTCATGCTTCGATGCGACCGTGCCATGCATGCCCCGCTTTACGCCAAGCAATCGCCATGGCTCCGTCTCCGATACCGTGTCGTATTCCACCAGTTCGCTGCCGATGCGCGCCGTTTTGCGATATAGCGCAACGGTAAACGGCCAAGGCTCGTCGATCGTCAGACTGTCGTCCCGCTCGTCCGCCTCCTCAGCAAGCGCGGCCGTTCCGAGAGGCTGCAGTCGTACGTCCGGCACTGGCGTAACGTAAGAATCGTTTAGCGTCGTAAAATTGCTGAGCGTATGGATGCCGAGCGATACACCTTCCGCCGTTGCAGCCTCCGAGCAAAGCCGCAACCCTTCATCGCCTCTCGGGAAGCTGCCGCGCTTCAGCTTGAAGTGCCCCCATTGCTCGAAAGGATCGGGGTGATAGACGTAACTCAGTCCGGCAAGTTTGGCGTATTGGACCGCCTCCCCTATCGTCTCTTCCGTAAAAGCGGTAATCAAGTAGGATTGATTGGCTGCCGGAGACGTCTTCCCCCACTGCCCTTCGATAATCGGGTGAGGAAGATCTTCCCCCAGCTCGATCTGCTCTATCGTTTCCAGCACCTCTTCGACGGGACAACCGAACAAAGCAATCCCGCTCCCGACAATGACCGCATCTTCGCCCTCAAACGGCAGAACTTCGGTGGCCGGCACGTTCCACGCCTTGCGGACCGAGCGCTTCGTCCGATCGCGGGCATATGCTTGCAGTGCGCTGCCGCCGTCCACCGTCGGCCAGGCAGTACAAACCGGATATTCGAATTTGTTGTCCGACACCCGACGACCGTTCGGGTCCGGAGCGTCCCCCTCGCTGTACGACGGCGCCATGTACGCCAATCTTTCCAGCTCCAGCGGCCAGCCGCCAACCGTCTTCGCGTTCAGTACCTGAAGGCCGATCGCGAATCGGCCGTCGTGCACGACGCCGACCGACTCTCCGATTGAACCGCCGATACATGTACGGAACGGCCCCCATATGACGGCATCCGGGCTGCCCGACTCGATGGTCAGCACCTCCAGCACCGCGTATCCATCCCGAACAACAACGCCCACCTTGATCTTCGTCCCGTTCGGATACGTCAGCATCAGCGCTTCGGTTCTGCCTTCCTGTTCACAGACCGCCGGCGCCTGTATTTCCCCGTCCTGCACGAGCTGCAGCAGCGGCGACGGATACATCGTCATAGGCAAGCCGTCGGAAGCGCCCACCTTGTCGGCCTGAAGCCGAACCTCTCCGCTTTCGTTAATCTCCAGTACAAGCTGATCTACTCGAATGTGATAAGTCATCGAAGCTCCTCCTCCAGAAGAAGGCTGCCGCCATCCAGCGGACAGCCTTCCGCGAAGCCATATTATTTCAAATATTGATCATAGATTTGCTGGGCCTCTTCGAGCACTTTGTCTCCGCCCATCTTCTTCCACTCGGCCACAAATCCGTCGAACTCGTTCAGCGATTTGCGTCCCGTAATAAAATCGATATAAGTCGTCAACGTAAATTGCTTCAGCTTATCCTGGTTTTCGTTGTAGATCGGCTTGCTGAACGGCGCCAGGATATCGATCACGCGCGACCCCTGAGCACGGGTATCCTTGGCCAGCTGGCGCAAGCTCTCATCCGACGTGTACGACGTTTGAAAATCGTAATCGTTAAACGATCCGGCCATAGAATAAGCAACGATGCCCGCTTTCTTGCGCTCGTCTTCGTTGTCGTACGGCGGTAGGAACTCGATCGTTCCCTTGTCGCTCCGCTTCCAATGCGTGCCTTCAATTCCGAAATTCATCGCCTCGTACGAATCGGGCTCGAACTGAGTCGCTTCGAACACTTGCATGTAGCGAATCATTTTCGCCTGATCCTGCTCGAGCTGCTTGCCGAACATGACGCCTGACGCGAACGCCGGATTGTATTGCGAAATGCCCCAATTGCCGTCCGGTCCTTTGACGCCGCCCGTAGTCGCGAAGGCGAAATTCGGATTTTGCGCCTTGAGCTTGTCGTACCACTGCTCGCCGCCAAGGAACGCGCTGCCCGGCAGGAACGCCCACCAGTAAAACTCGATGGCCCCGATTTTGCCCCCAAGCACTTTGTCCTCGACGTTATTGCCTTTGTTGACGACGAATTCCGGATCGATCAATTCGTTCTTGTACCAGCGGTTGAGCACTTCCAATGCCTGCTTCGCTCCCGGTTCGATATCACCGCGAACGATCTTCCCGTCCTTCTCGCGGAAGATGTTCGGATAGGCATCGAATGCGCCGAAGACGGTGCTCATCATCGACTCGATGTTGTCTCCGGCCGAGGTAATGCCGTACGTATCCTTCTGTCCGTTGCCGTCCGGATCGTCGTTGCGGAACTTCGTGAGCGCTTCTTCCATCTCCTCCAGCGTTTCCGGCGTTTTCGCTATGCCGACCTTCTTCAGCCAGTCCTCGCGGAAAGCTAACTGCAAGCCGTCGATGCCGATGTCCCAGATAACCGGGAGTGCGTAGATTTTGCCTTCTCGGCGCACGTACTGGAACGGATCGTCGCCAAGGTAGCGCTTCAGCCAGGCCACGTATTTCGGCATGTACTGCTCGACGAGCTCCTGCGGAATTTCCGCCGCCACGCTCTGCTGCAGCAGCTTGTCGTAATCCGGGAACGACGGCTCCTTCCACCAGTCCGGAATGTCGTTCGAAGCCAACATCAAATTCAATTTCTCTTTCATCGCTTCCCGGGTCGTCGAGATGTAGTCGACCTCGATGTTCAGCTTCTGCTGCAGCGCCGTGACCCCTGGGGAGCTCTTCACGGCCGTTCCGTCGAGATCCCAGAACGTCAACTTCATCGGAGCCTCGGGAGAGGCGCTTTCGCTAGAACCCGCGCTGTTGCTTGGCGAAGCGCTCGGGCTCGAGTTGCCTCCGTTATTGTTCCCGCTGCATGCCGACAGCAACGTTGCCGTAAGCGCGATTGCCAATGCGAGGGACAGCCAGCCTTTCTTTTTCATCTGTAACCAACCCTTTCCCTTATCATGGTTATCTATTAAATGGGGCCTTACCCCTTAATAGCGCCGATCATGACACCTTTGACGAAATACTTCTGAATGAAAGGATAAACGACCAGCATCGGAATGATCGAGAACATAATAACAGTGGCCTGCAATTGCCTACCCGAGAAAGCTGTCGCTTTGCCGATGCTGTTGATCACGTTGTTGATGTCGGACATATCGTTCTGGATGACGATTTTACGCAAAATGACCTGCAGTACCTGCTTGCCCGGATCGTTCACGTAGATCATCGCATCGAACCAGGCGTTCCAATGGCCGACTCCAACCCATAGCGCGATCGTGGCGAGCACCGGTTTAGAGAGCGGAAGGACGATTCGGAAAAAGATCATCGCATAGCCTGCACCGTCGACGCGAGCAGATTCCTCAATCTCCTCAGGAATGCCGCGAAAAAAGTTGCGCATGATGAGCACGTTAAACGCGCCGATCATTCCGGGAATCACGAGCGCCCACAGCGTATTGATCATGTTCAGCTCTTTAATGAGCAGGTAAGTCGGGATCAACCCGCCCCCGAACAGCATCGTGAACAAAATAATGCCGGTAAAAACGCCGTTAAACGGCAAATCCCGTTTGGCCAGCGGATACGAGGTCAACGCGGTGAAGAATACAGCCAGCAGCACGCCCACTACCGTTCTCAGTATCGTGTTGCCGTAGCCGGTCCACAACTCGGCAAAATCGAACGCCAGTTTATAGCTTGCGAGCGTCAGCTCCTTCGGCCACAAAATCATCCCCGACGCATAGGCGGCTCCGCCGGCTCCTCCTCCGTCCAGCGAAATGACGACCTGAGTCCAGAACGGATACACCGTAATTATCATAACGACCGCCATCGCTGCATACAGCACTACATCGACCACCCGGTCTCCGCGCGACTTTTTCACGTTGATCATCGTCCTCTGCCTCCCTCTTCCGGCTTACCACAGCGCATGATCGCGTCCGCCCAGCCGCTTGACGACCTGATTGACGACAACGATCAGGACAAGCGCCACCGCCGACTTGAACAATCCGACTGCCGTCGCGTAGCTGTAGTTCATCTCCAGCAGACCTTTGCGGTATACGTACGTGTCGATAATGTCCGCGACCCTGTAAACCTTGACGTTGTACATATTGAAAATTTGATCGAAGCCCGCGTCCAGAATGCCCGACATCGAGAGGATCAGCATGATCGCGATGACCGGAGCCAGCATCGGAATCGAGATGCGGATCATTCGCTGGAACCGACCCGCCCCGTCCATAATGGCCGCTTCGTGAAGCTGCGGATCGATGTTCGTAATCGCTGCGAAGTAGATGATCGAGCCCCAGCCGAAGCCTTGGTAGATGCTTGTCGCAACGAGAATCGAACGGAAATACCGGTCGTCCGCCAAGAAGAGAACGGGATCGCCGCCAAGCAGCTTAACGATCGAGTTGACCGGGCCCTCAAGCGAGAAGACGGTGAAAAAAATACCTCCGAGCACCACCCACGACATAAAATGCGGCAAATACGAAACGGTCTGCACCAGCTTCTTGTACTTGGCGCTCACGATCTCGCTCATCAGCAGAGCGAACATAATCGGAATCGGAAAACCGAAGACCAGCTTGTATAAGCTGATGACAAGCGTGTTTTCCAGAATCGTGTAAAAGTAGCTGTCCGAGAATACGGTTTCAAAATGCTTCAGCCCCGCCCACGGGCTGCCGACGATGCCTTCCGTCAGCTTGTAATCCTTAAACGCCAGCAGAACGCCGTACATTGGGGCATAGTGGAAAATCGCATAATACGCCATGGCCGGAACCATCATCAGCAGAAGCACCCGATATCGCTTGATGAGGCGCACTCGTTCGGATTGTATCCGCTTTCCGTTAATCGATGCCGTTTTGTTCATCCTGTCGCCTCCCCCTGCGTTTCACTATATCAGCGGTGAAGCCAAAAAGAATTATCAAAGAATTTAGAAACGCTTCGGTTTTTTACGCACTTTCCAAAAAGTCCTCCAAAACGAAAGGATCTCGCCTCCCCGCAGCCCGGCGGAGATTGGAGATCCTATTTGTCGTCGGTATCCGGAAAATAAGGAGGAACCGTTAGTTCAATTGTCGTTCCCTCCTCGGGTTCGCTCGCGATGGAGATTCCGTATTCTACTCCGAATTTCAGCTTGACCCGTTCGTTCACATTCTTGAGACCGTAGCCGCCCGATTGCGTGGAGGCTGCGGCGCGAACCAGCTCCTCGGGCATTCCCGGCCCGTTGTCGCGAACCGTGAATACGATCGCTCCCTCTCGGGCGGCGGCGGAGACGCGCAGCGTTCCCCGCCCGTCGCTCTTCTTGTTCACCCCGTGCTGAATCGCATTTTCGACCAACGGCTGCAAAATCAAATTAATCGTCGAGTAGCGAAGCACCGCCTCGTCAATCTCGAATACAACGTCGAAGCTATAGTCCTGCATAAGCTGAATGACTTCCAGATAGGAGCGGACGTTGTCCAACTCGTCGCGTATAGAGATGATATTGCTGCCGCGATTCAGCGCCGTCCGGTAGAAGCGCGACAACGAAGTTACGGTATGGCTAATATCGTACGCGTCCTTGCGCAGCGCCTTCCAGTTGATGAAAGAAAGCGCATTGTACAGAAAATGCGGATTGATCTGCCATTGCAGCGCCTTGAGCTCGGCTTCCTGCTGCTTGATTTTCCCGTTGTACGATTCTTCGATCAGCTCGTTAATCCGTCCCAGCATGCTGCCGAACCGGTTGGTTAGCTCGCCGATCTCGTCGCGGTCCACGCTGCGCACGTCCAGCGTCAGATTGCCCATCTCGACTTTTTTCATCATCACGTTCAGCGCCAGAATGCGCCGGATCATCGTCCGGGAGAACAGCGTAATGACGGCGAGCATAATCGCGACGCAGATCACGATCATGCCGACGGTGGCGCTTATGATTGAGCCGGCCTCCGTAGCCGCCCGGTCGGCCGGAACGAACCAATAGATCGTCCAGTCGCTTTGCCGCAGCGGTTTTCGGGCCAGAAACAGTCGCGTATCCCCCAGCTTAACCGTCCCGTCCTTCTGCTTAAGCATCTCCTCCGCCGTAAAACCGGGAAAACGGGCCGCGAAGGCGTTGGCGTAGATCGGGCGTCCTTGCCCGTCGGCGATTACGATGCCATTGTCATGCTGCATGTCGGCCGCGCCAAAAATCGATTCCGCCTTCAAGCTCATATGGACGACATGCGTGTAGGCGCTCCCCAGACTGCGCGGGAATTTCGCCGTCACGAACAGCCCTTCGTCGTAAAACCAGCGGTACTCATTGGGAGGAGCATCCAGCGTCTCCCGGTACCAAGCCTTATCGTCTACGCGCTCGGAAGAGAGTAGAAGCGTGTCGTATTCCGGTACGTCTCCCTGCGCATAGAGCGTTATTTGGGCAATATCGTTGTCCAGGTTTTTCATCATATTGAAATAGGGAGTCAGGTAGCCGTTCAGATCGCGGGACAGATTGACCAGGTCCAAATAGTCGTTCTCGACGATTTTCTGGAAGGTGACGTTATAGGTAATCGAGCGAAGCGTGTGACTGTATCTCTCAAGCGAGCTGTCGATGCTGCCCGTCACCGTCGTTATGTTCTTATCGATGCCTTCAAGCGTCCGGTAATCCAGCATCTGCCGCGACTGGTTGTACGCATAGATGCCCAAAATCAGGATCGGAATAATGACGACGACCATGTATGAGAGAAACAGCTTGTTCTTGAACCGCATGCGGTTCAACAGTCCGGGCGACGTCTGGGTCATAGACTACGACTCCTCCCGGAATTGCGCGGGCGTTTTGCCGAAATGGCTTTTGAACAGTGAAATAAAATAGGGTACGTTACCGTAACCAACCTGCGGCGCGATATCCACCACCTTGGCATTGGTCGTCAGCAGCAGTTCCTTCGCTTTGTCCATTCGGTACAGCGTCATATATTTGTTTAAGCTAATGCCCTTCTGCTTCTTGAACAGGTAGCTCAAATAGCTCGGCGACAAATACACCCTCTCCGCCAGCCGCTCCAAAGACAGATCCTGATCGTATTCGCGCTCGATCCATTTCACGACCTCTTCGATTGCTTTCGAGGAGCCTTCCCCAAGCCGGGCGGCGCTTGCAGGCGAATGCTCTTCCAGAATCGTCCTCATGACCAAGCGCAGATCGGCGAGCCTCGTCGTTTTGTGTACGCTTTCAAGATGCTTGTTGAAGAGCTCGAAGTTTTTCCGCGCCGAAGCGTCGAACAACGCCTTTACCACTTCCATGCATACGTATTTGACGTAAATCGACGACAGGCGGTCGCTATTCTGCAATTGATCGAACAACTGCTCGAATCGCAAATAAGCGAAGTCGAAGCGTGTGCGCTCGATGTGCTGCTTCACCTCGTCCAGCATTTCCTGAACGCCGGCCGTCACCTCGTCCTCCGACGTTCGATTCGTCTGCACGATTGTCCCTTCGCCCCAGAAAAACTTTCCCTCCAGCATCGTCTCCATCGTCTGGTATTCGCGAATCAACTGGTCGAGCGTCTCTATCGGACCGCTGACGACAACGGCGACGTCCTGTCCGTACTCGGTCAACAGCCTCTCCGACAACGTTTGCGCGATACGCACGAATTCATCCGCGTTTTCTCCCGGCTGCGCCTCTGCAAACAACAGCGCCTGGAATTCGTTGAGATGAAACCATTCGCGCCACCGTCCAACAACGCTGTCGAGCCGCACCTCGAAATCCGGCGGAGTGCGATCAAAAAATCGGCTTCGCGCATCCAGCATCAACAGACGCAGATTCGGCTCATAGCCGAAATCGGCCAGCCTCATACCCGCATACTCGTCGGGCTGAAGCCGCCCGGAGAGCAGATCGGCAAGCAGCCGATGCTTCTCCATCCGCGATTCCCGGTTGTACGCCATCTCCATCCGTTCCAGCTGCGCCTTCTCCTGCCGCTCCTCCTCGCACTGCTGAATGGCCTGGGAGAGCACCTTCAGCGCGTCGGTCACCTGAATCGGCTTCAACATATAACGAATAGCGCGCACATCGATCGCCCGCTGAGCATATTCAAACTCTCCGTAAGCGCTCATAAATATGATTTTGATCGGCCAGCCGGCCTCCCTGATCCGATCCGCGAATTCCAGCCCGTCCATACCCGGCATCCGAATGTCCGACAACACGATATCGACCGGATTTCTCTGCAAATACTCCAGCGCGCTCTCGGAGCTGTCGGCCTCGGCCAACTCCAATCCCAGCCCAAACTTGTCGACCAGAAACCGCACACCCTCCCGCTCAAACTTATCGTCGTCCACTACGAGCATCCTCAACATGCCGCTGCCCCCTTCTGCTGGCTCGAATGATCAACATCTTGTTCGACACTAGTTTACTATCCTCCTGCTGTCAAGCATCTGAACAAAGAGTACGCTTCATCGCCAAAGTTTCGAACATCTCTCTTGAGGCTAATCTAATCATACCCCCACAATGTTTCTAGGATGATTGAAAATTCAACTTTTTACGGCGGCCCTATTTTCATCCATGAGCTTACACCCTACGCCTGGACTTCCGCGAGGGAATTTAGTCGAAAAACCATACAACGCAACTCGAATCAGACTCAAACAACGGACATTTGTCCGAAAAATCGTACAACACAATCCAAATCAGGCTCAAACGACGGACGTTTGTCCGAAAAACCGTACAAAGCGACCAAAATCAAGAATTGCATGTCACTAAAGCATCTTGGATGATTAAACGTATAAATTCTGGGATTTATCCACTACAAAACCAAGATGCCTTGCTATCCTTAACAGCACATTTCATTAACAGCTCCATCGTTTCATACGACTTCCTTCTTCCCTTCAGTTTAAACGTCCTACCGTGCTATTAACTTCAATGTAAATGAATGTCTAGCTTTAAGTATTGGAGAATAACACTTCCTGAACTATACTAAAAATATCTAGTGCGAACCCTAGGCTCACATGTTTTTCCCGGGAGATTCGCACCTCTTACCATGCAAGGCTTTTCAGCATTTCGAGCTAATTTAAAGCTCGTTTCCCCCCGTCAAAAATGCTGAGTCGCACTTTTGGGCTCTAAATCCCTTGCCTATCAAGGGCTCAGCATGCTCGCTGTCACTCTTTTTACGGGAGTGTGGATTGAAACCGGCTGAATCGTAAGGGACGTACTTTCCGTTTGGTCACTCTTTTTACGGGAGTGTGGATTGAAACATTTTAAGCGTGCCTAATCTTAATGTTATGGCGTGTCACTTCCCTTTACAAGAATTCCAATTATTGCCCCTTGCTAAGTGCCCTTTGAAAATAAAGGAAATATTCTCCTCTTCCTATTAATGTCCCTCGTTATTTTACCGAAACCTTGTCCCCAATCAGATCGTATTCTTTATAACGATATTTTTTGGAGGATATTGCCATGAATTACGGAGTTTACGGTATTTTTATATTTTATGTTCTCATTTTTGTAGTACTAGGAATTATAGCTGTTAAAATAGTTAGAAAAAGGGAGCTGCCAACCTCTCATTACACTCCGTTTGATTACATAACAGCCCACACAACAGCTGAGTTCCACGAAGAAAAAGAAGAACATGAAGATGAGGATGACCAGGGTGACGACAAGGATAAGTTTCGATATAAGTTGAGGTAGGGATGTACTCCCGGCGGGTCTGAAGTCATTTTGAATAGAATTTGCCTCCGCTTGAAGCCGCTACGGTCGGGTTGCAGCTCCGTTACTTTATGTTTCTTACTCTAACCCGACTCAGTCTGCTTGCAGCCCCACCAATCCATCATTTACCTCGCTAACCTCACTCAGTCAGCTTGCAGCCCCACCGATCCATCATTTACCTCTCTAACCCGACTCAGTCAGCTTGCAGCAGTCCCATCGATCCATCATTTACCTCGCTAACCTCACTCAGTCTGCTTGCAGCCCCCACCAATCCATCATTCACCTCTCTAACCTCACTCAGTCGGCTTGCAGCCCCACCAATCCATCATTTTACCACTCTAAGCCGAACCAGTGTGCTTACAGCCTCGCCAAACCGCCGTTTGCTGCTTCTAAGCCGAACCAGTCTGCTTACAGATTTACGATATAGGCTAGTTAGATTAATCGTTATTCGCACTGCTAGCCGTAATCGTTATTCGAACTGCTAGCCATAATCGTTATTGCGCTACCAGCCAAGACAAAAAAGCGCACATAGCCCCTAGGAGCATATATGCACTGCGCTTCGCCTTTTTAATCTTTTAAGGCGTCATTACTCCAATGAGCTGCGGAACTCGCCCAACGTCTTGCCGGTTTTCTTCTTGAAAATCTGGCTGAAATACCGATAGTCCTCGTATCCGACTTTCCGGGCAATTTCATAATTTTTATAGGTCGGAACCCGCATCAGCTCGATCGCTTTCCGAATGCGAGTGTCCGCCAAGTAGTCGACGAAGTTTTGCCCGGTCATCTTCTTGAACAGCCGGCTCAGATAGTCCGCATTGACGAAGCGGCTTTCCGCAATGTGCTGCAGCGACAGCGGCTGGTCGTAGTGCGATTCGATCATTCGCTGCATCTCGCGGACGATTAGCTCCCCTTGCGTCGCCCCCTGCCGCTGGATCGACGCCAACATGGCAGGGATAAGCTCTTCAACGAACAGAGCCCGTACCGAGCCCGGATCGCCCCTATCCCGCAGCGCCTCGATCAGCTCCAGCGGCGGCTTGCCGCAGGTTTGCTCCAATCCGGAATCGTTGGCGCGGAGATGGCGTTCCAGCGCGTGAACGAGCAGGATCGCGCCTTGCTTAAGCTGGCCCACCGTCGCCGATTCATCGCCGATGGAACGCAGCAGCAGCTCGAATTCCCGTTCGGCCTCCTCCCGATTTCCCATCTGCAGCGCAAGCAGAAACGCCTGCTCATGCCTATGCGGATAAGGCGGAGAGACGGAGGAGCCCGCTCCCGCCGCAGAAACCGAGGCAAGCAGAACGGCTTCCTTCTCGGATAGCTTCCTCCCCGCCAGCGCGGCCAGCGCTTGCTCCAATGCGCGCTTAAGCCAGCCCGCCTCCGCCGAAGCGGTCTCGCATACGCCGATACTGTAGCCGCAACCGGCAAGCCGTTTCAGTTCGGCTTGAACGGCTTCGAGCAGACGCTTCAGCTCTCCCGGCGGCAGCTGGCCCGAGGCGACGGCGACAGCCCCGACTGCCCCCGAGCGACCGTCCGGTAGCGGCGACAACGCCGCCTCCCATGCGCCGCCGAAATAAAAGGCCCGCTCCCGGACAAGCTTATCGCGAAGCGAACGCAGCAAGACCGCACCGCCGCCTTGATCGTCGCGGTACAAGTCGGCCTGAACGACGAAGACGGCAGCCGCTTTGCCCGCCCAAGAAGCCGGTATGCTGCCGCTCTCCCGTCCTTGACCCGCCCGCTCCAGCAGCAGGTCGCGGAACCAGCCGTCGCTTCGATTCGCTTCCTCTACTTTACGCCGCTCCCCTTCCCGCCTCTCCAGCTCGACCACCGCCTTGTCCAACACCTCGGCGAGCTCGTCCTTCTTGACCGGCTTAAGCAAATAATCGAAAGCGTGATGAATAATCGCCTGCTTCGTATATTCAAAATCCGAGTAGCCGCTGACGACGATCGTAAGCAGCTCCGGCAGCTCGGCATCCATCCGCGCCAGCAATTCCCTGCCGTCCAGTCCGGGCATCCGCATATCGAGAAACAGCAAGTCGGGCCTCAGCTCCAGCGCCATATCGTAAGCGTCCTGACCGTCTGCGGCCTCGCCGACAAGCTGGAGGCCCAGCTTGTCCCATGGAATCGATTGAATCAGCCCGCGTCGAACCCATTTTTCGTCATCGACTACCATCACCTTGCGCATGCCGGACCTCCTTTCTCTTCTATAACGTAAGAACGTATCGTATCCTCGCAGCGTCGATTCGGTTAGCCTTTAACCGATCCAGCCGTCAGCCCGTCGATAATGTATCGTTGCAGCAGCAGATACACGAGCATCACCGGCAGCACAACGATCACCATAAAGGCGAACACGACGCCCCAGTTCGTATTGTACAGCGACACGAAGTTGAAAATTTGCAGGACGATTGTCCATTTTGTGCTATCTGTGACTAGATAAAACGGCCCGAAAAAGTCGTTCCACACGGATACGATAACGACTATCGACACCGTCACAAGCACCGTAATGAGCAGAGGCAAGATTATTCGCGCGTACAGCCGGAAAAATCCCGCCCCTTCGATCTGAGCCGCCTCGTCCAGCTCTCTGGGAATCTGCTTCATAAAGCCGACCAGCAGGAAGACGGAAAAAGGCAGCAGCACCGCCGTGTAGTACATCACCATGCTGAAATAAGTGCCCTTAACGCCCAGTATGTCCATTAATCGGATCGTCGGTACGATCGACACCGGCACGATCAGCCCGATAATAAACGTCAAATACAAGCCGCGCATCAGCCTGTCGTCTCGCCGCTGGATGACGAACGCGGCCATCGAGGCGAACAGATTGACGCAGAAGACGGTCAGTCCCGCCAACAGAAAACTGTTTTTGAAGCCGCGCAGAATGTTGCCTTGCTCGAATACTTTTTCATAGTTGCTGAACAGCCACTCGGACGGCAGTCCCATTCCGAACAAAGCCGATTCGCGGACGCCTTTGAACGAATTGACCAGGATCATGTAGAACGGAATGAGGATGACGAGCGCGCCGAGCAGGACGAAGAGGTGCAACGCCAGCTTTTTTCCTCCCTGTCTCATCACATCTCCACCTCCCGTTTCTTAAGCGCGGCAAGCACCGGAAGACCGACGAGGGTAACGAGCGCAAAGAGAACGAGGTTGATCGCCGTCGAGTAACCCATCTGCCCCATGCTGAACGTGCTGCGGATGTAAGTATAGAATACTTCCGTCGTATAGCCCGGACCGCCGTCCGTGAGCACCATGACCATCTCGAACACCTTCATCGACCCGATGAGAGACAGCAGAATGTTGACTGTCGTGGACGATGCGACCAGCGGCAAAATAATGTTTTTGAGACGATGCCAGTAGTTGGCCCCGTCGATGGCCGCGCTCTCCAGCAAATCCTTCGGAATAAATTGCAGGCCGGCCAAATAGATGACCATCGTAAAGCCCGATACCTTCCACAAGTCCGTCAGAATAATCGAAAACAGCGCCCATTTCGGATCGTTCAGCCAATCCTGGGCCATGAAGCCGAGGCCGACGCCCTCCAAAATCGTGTTGACGATGCCGTGCTCGGGGTGATAGATCGCGCGGAACACGTAACCGATGACGATCGGCGCAATGACGTACGGCATAAAGAACACCATGCGGAAAAAATTTCTCATCCGAATCGACTCGTTCATGACAAGCGCGAGCACGAATCCGATGACGTTCTGCAGGACGGTGACGGCCGCCGCGAAAATCAATGTATTGCTGAGCGCCTTCCCCAGCCTAGGTTCCTGGAAAAGAGCCGCGTAATTGTCGAAGCCAATGAATTTCACCGAATCGGCGTTAATGTTCCAATCCGTAAAGCTGTAATACACTCCGAACAGAGTCGGGGCGATAAAAAAGATCAGAAAAACGGCGACTGCAGGGTACGAAAAATAGAGCGGGTATTTGCGTCTTTCCATAGTCTCGCCTCCTCCCTCCAAGGTGGATGGGGCCGTTCCGCGGACGACTGTATAGCCATCGCACGGAGGCGGCCCCGTCGTTTATCTCTGGTTGATCGAATTAGAAGCCTTCCAGCAGCTTGGCTTTGCCATCCTTCTGATAGTTGGCGCTGAATTCTCCGATCGCTTCGTCGATATCGCCTTTGAGGAAGAAGTTTTGCAGCGTCTTCGAGAAGTCCACGAACGACGCGGTCAAACGGTTTTGAATGTTGACGCGGGACTTGCCGGCGTCAATATAAGCCTTAACGTCCTGCTGCACCGGGTAGAGCTCGCTGGTTGCGCCCTCGAAGATCGGAATACCCGGCTTGTTGGCATAAAACAGGTTGACGTTGTCCGGCTGAAGCATGAACTTCACGAGCTCGATCGCCGCGTCTCTGTTCTTGGCTTTCTCCGGTACCATCAGCTGGTTCGGAGGCGTGATCATCGCCGTTCCTTGATCCGTAGCGGACGGGAACGGGAAGAAGCCGAGATTGTTGTTCACCCAATCCTTGCCGAATTTCTGTTCCAGCTGCGAGACGATGCCGTCCAGCATGAACGCCATGGCTACTTTGCCGTCGCCCATCTCGTTTTGCATTTCGTCGTAGGTGCCGGCCATGACGTTTTTCTGGTACAGGTCCAGCTCCTTCAATTCCTTCTGCTTCGCGAACAGGTCTTTCAGCTCCGGAATGTCGGCGAACTTCAGCTCGTTGCGGTTCAGCTTGGCGACGCCTTCGTCGCCGATCGCCGGATCGACCTGCGTCACCCAGCCCGTGTAGTAAAACACTTGCGGCGGCCAAGCGTCTTTGACGCCTTCATAGAACGGAGTGAAGCCCGCAGCCTTGATTTTCTTGGCGATCTCGATCAGGTCGGCGTAATTTTTCGGCACGTCCACGCCCGCCTGCTTAAACACTTCCTTGTTGTAGAACACGCCCATCATTCCGGTGGAGCCGTACGGCACACCGAAAATTTTATCGTTTTCCACCTGTGCCTGCTTGATCGAATCGAATACGTTGTCCCAAATGCCGGATTCTCCAGACCATTCGTGAAGCGTTTCGGCCGCTCTTAGCTTGACGTACTGCTTCGTGCCCGGCTGCATCAAGAACAGGTCGGGAAAATCTCCGGTTGAGAAGCGCGTTTTGATCAGATTGTCGTAATCGCCGCCTGGCAGCGCCTGAAGCTCGACCTTATTGCCCGACTGCTTCTCGTAGGCTTCGAACACTTTCGTGAATGCCGTCGTATCCTCGGTGTTGGAGATGACGAACGTCAGAGTGACCGGGTTGCTGTTCTTGGCGCTTTCCGAAGCTCCGGCCGATGCCGACGGGGAGGCGCTGCTTCCGCTGCTATTGCTTCCGTTGTTGCTGCTTCCGCAGGCTGCGAGCGACGCGCTCAGCAGGCCGACGGCAACCGCTGTCGATACCGCTTTCATATGTTTCATTGTGTGTGACCTCCCAAATGATAATGATGAACTGATGACGTTTTCATTATACGGGAAGCGCTTTCTCTTACCCCATTCATAGATTCGACTCGTTTTGTTGAATAATCTTACTTTTCGAAGTCGTCAAGCGGCAGCGTAAGCTTGATTTGCGTTCCGGCTCCCTTCCGGCTGTCGATATCGAAGCTCTGCCGCTCCCCGAAATGAATGGCGTAACGGGAGTAGACGTTGCGGACGCCAATGCCTCCATCGGCGACCGATACCGTCTCCTCGCTGTGCAGGGACTGCTTCAGCTTCGTCCGCAGGTCCCCGAGATGCTGCTCGGACATGCCGACGCCGTCGTCGGATACGGTCAGAACGAAATGTCCCTCCTCCTTCCACGCGGCAATGCGGATCGTCCCCTTGCCCCGCTTGCGCTCCAGCCCGTGGAAAACGGCGTTTTCGACTAGCGGCTGCAGCGTCATTTTCAACACCGGGTAATTGTACAGACTCTCGTCCACGTCTACTTCGTAGGCGATTTTGTCGTCGAATCGGATGCCCTGGATTTTCATGTACGCCTCGATCTGATCCAGCTCCTCCTGCAGCGTGACGATCTCGTCGCGGTTGCGCGTATTGTAGCGGAACATATCCGCCAGCGCATGGGCGATCTCCCCGATTTCCGGAGCGCGGTGATAGTCCGCCATTGCCCGGATGATGTCGAGCGTATTGTACAGAAAATGCGGATTGATCTGCGAATACAGCATCGCCAGCTCCACTTCCCGCAGCTTGATCCGGTTGACGTACGTGTTCTCGATCAGGTGGCGCAGTTCATCTTGCATCGCGTTGATATTGGAGGCGATCAGCCCGATCTCATCGCCCCGCTTCAGCTCGACCCGCTCGGAGAAATCCCCGCGCTTGATCCGATTGACATGCTTGTACAGCGTCAGGATCGGCTGCGTCATCCACCGCCCGAACAGGACGGACAGAATAAACGTCAGCGCAAAGGCGCCGAGAGCCGTCGCAATGACGATCGTCTTGATCTTGTCGATGGGACCCAGAATGTCCTGGCGCGGGGTCGAAATGACCACTTTCCAGCCGGTCGATTCGGAAGAGATATACGATACGAATTGCTCGTCGTCCTCCCCATCCGTCCAGAATTTTCCTTCGGCTCCAATCAGGCGGTTCAGCAACTGTGTCTCCGGTTTCTTGTCGACCGCTCCCGCCGAATCGTAGACAGACACATTCTGCCCGTCCAGGATCAGAATCCGGCTGGCGGCGGACAAGTCGTCATTGCGGCCGATCGCGCGAAACAGATGGTCGCCGTATTCGACGCGTACAACGATAAAACGCTCCGGGCTGGAAAAATCGCGAATGAGAATAGACGAGGAGTACGCCGTCTCGTCGGTGTCGGTCGTGCCGTCGCCCGAGCTTGGACCGTTGAAGAACACTTCCCCGTCCTTGGCCACCGTGCGCAGGAACCACTCGGAGTTGCGCACTTGAACGGGAGTCCAAGGCTTATAATCGCCCGAAGCGGCCAGCAGCTCCCCGGTGCGATAATAAATCTGAAACCGGATAAAGCCGCGAATCGGCGTGGCGTTAAAGCTCTTCAGATACAGGTTCTCCAGCTTCTGCCGGAACAAAAACTGGTTCTGCTCGCTCATCTCCGGGTAGGCGTTGATGCCGTCGATATATTCTTGATCGTAGTAAGGGGCGAGCAGCAAATTGCGTTTACTGCGAAAATCGTTGTCCATGTTGTTGGCGATTTGCCGCACGAGCTGCACGTTGGCCGACTCGACCCTTCCCTTGATGGTGGAGGAGGAAATGTAAAAGGAGATCGTTCCGACGATAAGAATGGATAGCAGAATGAGGACAAAATAGCTGAACAACAAAACCGTGCGGATTCGGGAAAAGAAGTCGCGAATTTTGCCGACAACCGACTTTCCGCCTGCTTTCATCTTCCTTTCCCTCCCCGTCGCATTTCTGTAGTCTGCGTGTGCTTACAAATTATAATCCGATCCGGGCCGGAACGCCATTAACGCTTCGGACTCCCGCACGGACGAATGTCCAGCGCGAAGGAGAGCGGCCGATCGGGGCGCAGCAAGTAGGACTCAAGCGTTGGCGCATAACCGCAGCTGTGGTTGCCGATGCCGCTTTGGGCCGCGTCCAGCTTCACGATCGTCTCGCTTAACCTAGTCAGCCGATGAACATGACTCGTCCGGGTCAAATCCTCGGTCGTGTAATGATGCGCGCTGGCGTTAAAATGATGATTGCCGACGGCCTCAAAGCGGAGACCGAGACCCGAGGCGTTCGTCAACGAGGCCCAGCGGACGTCGGCTTTGTTGCCGTTCTCCTGCGGCTTGATGTAGGGCACGAACTGCTCCTGCACCATACCGCCGTAGATGCCGAGCTTTCCGCTTTCCTTGCGGTCGGCGTAGCACTCATGCGGCCCCCTGCCGAACCAGTCCATCCGCTCGAAGCCTGCCGGCATCGTCAGCTCGAAGCCAAAGCGCGGCAGCGGAGGGAGCGGCAGCAGCCTCTCTTTCGGCACGATGCATACTTCCAGCCGAAGCCCGCCGTCGGCGCTAACCGACGCTGTCGTTCGCGCCTCGAATGCGATGCTTTCGCCTTTTGCGCCGATGATCGAGTTAACCGTAACGGAAAGCCGGGATTTGTCTGAGCGGTCGAACGCTACGTCGCGAACATGGGCCGCAAGTCGGTGATACCCGGCCTTGGTCCATTCCTGCGCCATACGGACGTCATTGTCGAGCGGAGCGCGCCAGAAATTCAGCTTCGGTCCCGAGCTCAGCAGCGGAACGCCTTCGTCCAGCCATTCCTCAAGCTGCCCCGTCCGCTCGCAGAATGCCAAAACAAAGCCGTCTCCTTGAACGCGGACCTGCCCGTCGATCTCCTCGACACGCAGCTTTCTTTCAGCGGCAGGTTTCGCAATTGCAGCCACGGTCGCAGCCCCCCGCTCCGTCTGAGCTTTCGGCACGACAAGTAGAGGCAGGTCCGCCCAGGCCGTCTCAAAGCCCTGTTCCGCCCAAGGCGTACTCTCACTTAGCACGAACCGGGCATGCACCCAGTATTCTCCGGCTTCGAGCACACGCTCTCCCAATTCGCTCTTACGCTCGACGGCGAACGCAGACAGCCAATCTTCCGGAAGCGGGATCTGCACCGTCTCCGTCTCTCCCGGTCCGGCGGACAGCGCGGGCAGCTCGCCGCTCGCTATCGTTGCGCCGTCCCGCTTCAGCTCCCACTCTCCTTGCAAATAGGCGAGGGACAGGAAGTCAAAGCGATTGCGGACCGTCCATTCGGAGGTGGACGCGTTCCAAAGTTCCGTTTTGATCGGTTCGAGCACCTTTTTATACTCCAGAAGCGAGGCTTTGGGCGTTCCGTCCGGGAACAGCAGACCGTCGAGACAGAAGTTGCCGCTGTGCGGCTCATCCCCGAAGTCCCCGCCGTACAAATAATAAGGCTCTCCGTCCTCGGTCCGCTGCCCGATCGCCAGATCGGCCCATTCCCAGATCAGACCGCCGAGCAGACGCGGATACCGGTAGACCGCATTCCAATATTCCTGCAGATTGCCGACGGAATTCCCCATTGCATGGCCGTATTCGACCATTAGATAAGGGCGATCATCCGGCTTGTTCGCTTCGGCGATCAGCATATCTACGGACGGATACATCGTACTGACGATATCGACGACCGGCGCGTCATACGCCCGCTCGTAATGAATCGGACGAGTCGGATCGGCTTCACGAATCCAGGCGGCCATCGCATCGTGATTCGCGCCGTAGCCCGATTCGTTGCCAAGCGACCAGACGATAATCGACGGGAAATTGCGATCGCGCTCCACCATCCGTCTCGCCCGGTCGATATACGCCTCCGTCCAGTCGGGATGCTTGGACAGATAGCTTTCCGCCGCCCCTTTGGCAAAGCCCGGCGTCTCCTGATTGACGCGTTCACCGGTAAAAGCGAAGCCGTGCGTCTCCAAATCCGCCTCGTCGATCACATACAGCCCGTAGCTGTCGCACAGCTCCAAAAATCGCGGATCGTTCGGATAATGGGACAGCCGAACCGTATTGATATTGTGCCGCTTCATCAGCTCGACGTCCCGCTTCATCGCTTCGTAGGTCACGGAGAAGCCGCGCCAAGGATCGAACTCGTTGCGGTTGACGCCCTTGACGATGATCGGTCGCCCGTTAACCAATAGCTTGCCGTCCGCAATCCGAACCTGACGGAAGCCGACGGCGATCCGCTTCACCTCAGCCGCTCGTCCGTCCGGATACGTCACCGTAAACAGCAGCGTGTACAAATGAGGCGTTTCCGCCGTCCACAACTTCGGACGTTCCAGCTCCTCGTTCAGCGTCACCTTAAGCTCCTCTCCCGGAAGCGGAGCCACCGTCTCGCAGCGATCCAGCACCATTCGACCCTCCGCATCCAGCAGCTTGATCCGCAACTCGCACGCCGGCTGCCTCAAGCGCGTTGCGTTCGCGACGGCCAGCGTCAAACGCAAATTAGCATCGCCGCTGCTCTCGTCCACCTCGGTGACAACCTTTGCGTCCCGAAGCGTAATCGGAGCAGATGCCAGCAAATACACATCCCGGAAAATCCCGCTGAGCCGCCACTTGTCCTGACTTTCGAGATAGCTCCCGTCCGACCACTGATACACCTTGACCGCCAGCACATTTTCGCCCGAAACGAGCCGATCCGTGATGTCGAACTCAGAAGCCATATGGCTTCCCTGGCTATATCCGACCAGATCGCCGTTAACCCAGACATGAAACGCAGAGTCGACCCCTTCGAAAACAAGGCGGACGCTGCGGCCGTCCCATGCCTCGTCCACGCGGAAAACGGTCCGATAGCACCCGGTCGGGTTGTCAAACGGCACATTAGGCGGATCGACCGGAAACGGATACGGACAGCTGCTGTAGTGCGGCCGCCCGTATCCGTGCAGCTGCCAATTGCCCGGCACGGGCAGTTCGTCCCAGTCCCTGTCGGCATAAGCCGGCTCCTCGAACTTTAAGGGAGCCTGATCCGGAGATTCGCTGTAACGAAACTTCCAAATTCCGTTCAACAAATGAAAAAAAGGGGACGCTTCGCGCGCCTCCTTCATAGCCGACTCGCGGCTCTCATAAGGGATCAGATAAGCATGGGGAGGCTCGGTATTCCACCCCAGCACGTCGAGATTCATCCAATCCGGCGCAGCTTCCCGTTCCTGCTCAAGTCGCAATTCCTGCATCTCTGTTTCCTCCGTCTTTTTATTGCCCCTGAAGCACTCTTTCGAAAAACCGCTCTCCTCCGACCTGGCCGCCCTTAAGCACAAACTCCAGCCCGTCGAGCGTCGTGTCGTTCGAGAACGCCCGGCAGAGCGGCGCTCCCGGAGCGAGCGCGGACACGCATTCGAGCGCATAGATGCCCAGCTGCCGCGCGACGTAGCCCGACGTATCTCCGCCGGCGATCAGCACGCGGGACAGTCCCGTCTGCGCGACAATCGTCCGCGTTAGAGCGCCAAGCTCGCTTCCGAGCACCCGGCTGCTGTCCTCCGCCCTCAATCCTTGAGCTTCCAGCGCAAGACGCAGCTCCGCGATGCTCGGATCGGAAGGACCGGAGGCCGAATACAGCACGACGCTCCGCCCGGACCGCAGCTGCTCCTCCGCTTCCGCAAGCAGCCGTCTCCTCGCCTCATCGGCCAGCTCGGGGCGAATCAATTCGTGCACAGGCACGCGTATTCCGGCAAATCCGGCCTCGACCGCCTCCGCGATCTGCCGTTCCGTCACCGGCGAACAGCTCCCGGAGACAACCAGCAGCCGGTCAACCGGGCTAACGACCGTCTCCGCCGAAGCGCCGGCAGCCGAGCCGGCCTCCTTCAGGCATGCGCCGAGCGCGTACTCGACGCCCGACGAGCCGACGACGAACAGCGGCCCCGCACGCTCCGCTTCCTCCAGCATCAGCTTTCCCGCCGTCTGCAGCCGCTGCTCGTCGAAGGCGTCGAACAGAACGATATCCGGCGTTTCAGCATGCAGCAGCGCTTCCATCCGCGAACGAACGGCCTCAATTGCGCCGTCCAGCGCCGTTATATCCATCAAGGATGCGCGAAGCGTCGTCTGCTTGGACAGATGAAGAAGCAAATCCGCTTCGTCCATCGGCGTCACCGGATGGCGCGACATCGTCGGATGGCGATCGAGCCGGAATACGTTCTCTCCCGCCGCGGCGAAGTGATGGCCGAACAGCGTGTAGCGACCCAAGTAAGGTACGCCGACCAGCAGCGGAATATAGCGACCGCCGAACACCTCGCGGCCGATTTCCGCCGCTTTGCCGATGCTGCCCGTATTCGGGGACGAGTCGAACGTCGAGCAAATTTTATAATGCACGATTGCGGCGCCGGCGCCCTTCAGCGTCTCGAAGATCGGCCGCAATTCGCGCTCCATCTCGTCCGGCGTCATCGAGCGGCCTACGCCCGCCACGCCGAAAGCGTCCGCTTGGGCAAAGCGTCCCTCCAGCTGTTCCCCGGTCGGCGGCTCCAAAAACAGCACCGGCTTCATGCCGGAGCGGAACAACGCCTCCAACACGTCCGTCGATCCGGTAAAGTCGTCGCCGTAGTAGCAGATCGGCCGTCTGCTTGCCGCAGACGAGCGAGCCGTTTCGTTCGCGTTCATCCGCGTCAGCCCTTTCCGTATTTGTCGATGGCGCGCTGCAGAATCGGATGACTAAGCGCGTATTCGTTCAGCGGAATGCCCTGAACCGCCGCTTCCCAGCCAAGCTTCATACTCTCGAAGCCTGCGGCCGGGCCGTCCGGGTGCGCGAGCATGCCGCCGCCCGCCAGATGCATGACGTCGACGCTGCCCGTCGCCTCGTAGGTTGCCGGAGCCGTTCCCGCCCATTGCGCCGACGATACGACCGGCATCGCCTCATAGCTGCCGAGCAGCGGCGTCGTGCATGCTTTAATCGAACGCAGCACCGATTCGTTGCTTTCGTAAAACTTGCTGTTTAGGCCGTTGACGTGCAGCTGATCCGCCCCGGCCAACCGGCACAGCTTCTGGTAAGCGGTAAATTCGAAGCCAAGCAGCGGCGCTCGCGTCAGCATGCCCCACTGGTTGCGATGGCCGTGGATCGGCACCTCGCTAAAGCTGTTCAAATACGCCAGCCCGGCTAGTCCGACGCTCAAAATGCTGACCATGACGCAAGTTCCGCCCGAGCGGACGACCAAGTCGTGATTGGCTTTGAGCTCATCGATATCTCCGGTAATGTTGAACGCGTACATCAGCTTGCGTCCGGTGACGTCCGCCGCCCGCTCCACGGCTTCCATTACCGTCTTCACCTTTTGCTCCAACGGAAAATAGGGCGGATTGGCGTTCAACTCGTCGTCCTTGATAAAATCCATTCCGGCCATAGCCAGGTCGTACACCAGCTTGCCCAACTCCTCCGGCGACAGCCCGATGCTCGGCTTCACGATCGTGCCGAGAACCGGCCGCCCGTAGACGCCCGCCAGCTTTCTCGTGCCCTCGATGCCGAACTTCGGCCCCGGGTAACGCCCGGCGAACGATGCCGGCAGCTCGAGATCGACGAGCCTTAGGCCGGACAGCTCTTGCAGCTCGTACAAATTGCCCGCCACCGCCGACATCAGGTTCGGGATCGACGGCCCGAAATTGTGCAGCGGAAACGATACCGTAATATAGCCCCGCCGATACTTGCCGTCATGTCCCTGCGGCAGCTTCGAGCCGGGCAAGGAGGGGGCGTCAGCCTCCTCCAGCGCCTCGATCGCTTCCACTCTGGCGGCATGCCGCTCCTTCAGCGCATCCGTCTCGCCGGGAACCGCCGTGAACGTACCGGTCGACTGCTCACCGGCAATGATCTGCGCTACCCTCTCCAGCGAATAAGGCGTTTCCGCCAAGTAGACCGCCTTCACGCGTTCCTCGCTCATCTTTCGTTCCCCTTTCAAGTTCCGCGTTTCCGGCTTGCCTAACGGCTCAGCCGCAAACCTGCGTCGCCCCGCCGAAGCTAGGCCGCTCAATCGGTTCGCCCCGGCTCAGCTTCTCCAGCGTCTCCCTTACTTGCTCAACGCCAAGCCGCGGGCTGGATAGCACCGGCTTACCCGTCTCTTCGGCCAAAGCCTTCTCCATCCTAGCCATCGAGCCCTGCGCCAATACGATCGCATCTGCATCCTTCGCGACGCGCAGCGCCGTCTCAAGCAGGATGCGATCATGCTCCTCCGGCCTACCGCCGGTCAGCGCCTCGAACGCGCCCTCCGCCAGGCCGTTAACGAGCTTGACGTCGCGTCCCAGTTCGGCCGCTTTGGCCTCAATCAGACGCATCGTCGGCTGAAGCGTCGACGGCAGCGTAGCCAGCACGGCGACCCGGTCGTAGGCCGCGGCCGCCTTGGCCGCCATCGCGTCGTCGATCTTGACGATCGGAACGCCGATGAGCTTGCGCGCTTCCTCGGCGACCTCGCCGACCGACGAGCACGTATTCAGAATGACGTCCGCGCCCAGCTCCTCGCCGTGATGAAAATATTGCACGAGGCGGCGCGCCACGCCCGGCGGAATATGCCCCGCCTGGACGACATCCCCGATCAGGGAGTCGTCAATGATGTTCACCAGCCGCACGTCCGGCAGCACTTCGCGAAATACCGCCTTCAGCGGATCGGCCAGCCCTTGGCCGGTATATACGGCAACGACATTTTTCATCGTCCTATTCCTCCTTAGGCATTACCATACGATTTCGTTGCTCGGCCGCTGGTATTCGCCTTCGCGCATCGGCGCGGTATCGAACACCTGGCGTCCGCTGTAGAACGGATGATAACGTCCTTCCGGGGAAATGCCGACCACGTCGTCTCCGCGCCATTGCGTCAGGAACGTCTGCCCGATCGCCGTCTCGACGGTCGTGCGCGTATCCAGCGGGAACGTCACCGTAATCTTTTCTCCCTCGCAAGCCTCGCCCAGCAGCAGGAAATGCTCCTGTACCCAACTGCTCGGGTCCATGCCGCGGCCTTCCGTAACGTCGTCGCCTCGCTCGCGGACGATTCTCACCTTCGTATAACCGGCCCATTCCGGGATGCGGATGCGCAGTTCCGAAATGTCGCGGCGAACGTGCAGCACCACTTTTCCTTCATGCGGCAAATAGCTGTCCACATCCAGCCAGACGGAGCCGCGGTTGAGCAGGAAGTTGACGCTTACGCTGCCGTTTTTCTCCGTGATCGTATTGCTCCAGCCCATGTACAGGCCGCGAGTGCCGGAGCCTAGGCAACAAATTTGCAGATCGTTCGTATGGCCGCGTCCATGATTGACGTCGCAGCAGAAATCGTTCGGAGCGGAATAACCGGCGAACGACCCGCGAGTGCGCTTGGCGACGTCCGTATAGCTGATATGGCCCGGGACGTTGCTCGACTTGTCGGCCGTCTCCTTCACCCAATCCAGATCGAGCAGCTGCGATTCCGCCAGATGATTGCGGAGGAAACGTTCGACCGTTCCCCAATATTTCGTGTAGCCGTTTTTCGCCAGCGTAATTCCCGTCGCGATCAGATCGACAAGGGAGCAGGTTTCGTGCTCATACGCCTGTTCCTTCAGATCTCCCGGAGTCCATCCGAACGCGGTACATTTGGTCAGCGCCCAAGCATAGCTCTTCTCCACCCAGGCGATCAGTTTGGCGTCGCCCGTGAAAGCGCCGAAGCGAGCGATGGCGTCCAGTGTGCCAAGACGCGTATGGAAGTGGCCGCTCCGGTATGCTAAACCGTCGTTAAAGCTGCCGTCCTCGTTAAACACGCCGCTGCGCTCGACGATCAGTGCGGTGAAGAAACGGCACAGCTCGAAGGCATCCTTGTTGCCGGTTACCTCGTAATACTTGAGCAGCGGCATGACGAGCCGTCCGCAGAACGCGGCCGGGTCGGGCGCAAGGCGAAGCAAAGCGGCGTTCTTCGACGGCCATCCGCCCTCCATGTATTCCGACGCCGGGTAGTACCAAACCTCGCGCTCCTTGATCGCGATCCGCTTCAGCGCGGCGACATGACGATCAGCCGCCTCCTTGACCTTCGGATCGCCCGTCGTCATGTACCAGGTCGTCAGCGACAAAATGACGGCCCGCTGATCGATCAGATTGGCGTTCTGCTCCCAGTCGAAGTTCGGATTGTGCTGCCGGTAGCTAAGTCCGTCTTCCTTGAAGAAGGTCATCAAATTTTCGCGGTACTTGGCCTCGATCTCCTCGCCCAGCGTCTCTCCCGACATAAGGCGGGCCAAAATCATGCCGTCGATCATGCGGCCGTGAGAGGATCCGAAATCCCAGTCTCCGTGCGTCAGGTTGGCCGGCTCGGTCATCAGGTTCGCCGCGAAAAAGGGATAGCCGTGAAAATCGGGATCGGACATACCCGCCATCGCGTTCAGCGCGTGCCCGCCTCTTTCCTCCAGCATCAGCGTATCGGGAATCAGTCGTTTTGCCATGCTTCATCGCTCCTCTTTTTATCTATTGCCGTTAAACGCCTGTAGAAGAAATATGGCTCTCGAATACGTACTCGCCCGAGCCGATCTCGATTGCGGACGATTTTCCGGCACCCGATACGGGCTGGCCATCCATGCGGACGTCCGCTCCGGGTACGAAGACGGCTGCCGTCGCGCCTGCCGGCACACGGACGTTCAAGCGGAAGCGGCCGTCAGGGGACAGCTTCCAGTCGGTCGACAGAACACCGTACAGCGACTCGTACTCCGCCTTCGCCTCGGTAAGCCGTCCGCCCGGAAGCGGCCGGACAATCGCGCGGCGGAAGCCGGGCTGCGCCGGATCGGCTTCGAGGCCCGCCATGTAGCGGAACATCCACTCGCCGACAGAGCCGAGCGAATAGTGGTTAAACGAGTTCATCGACGGCGTCTGGAAGCCGTTATGCTCAGTCCAGCCGTCCCAACGCTCCCAGATGGTCGTCGCGCCGTGCTTGATCGAATACATCCAGCTCGGGAACGCCTCCTGAGTCAACAGCGTATACGCCACGTCGAGCTGTCCGTTGTCCGTCAGCGAAGGCAGCAGATAGCCGACGCCGAGGAAGCCGGTCGACAGCCGATCTCCCCGAGCGCGGATGTTATCGACGAGACGGGCGATCGCCAGCTCGCGAACGCGGCCATCCAGCAGCTCGAATTGCAGCGCGAGCACGTATACGGTCTGCGTCTCGCCGTGGATGCGTCCTTCTTCGTCCACGAAGGCGCGGCGGAAGGCGGCGGCGATATCCAGGAACAGTGCGTCGTAATACGCTTCGTCTTCCGTTCGGCCCAGCACGCCGGCAATGCGCGACAACAGCTTGGTGCTGTAAGCGAAATAGGCGGTGGCCAGCACTTCCTTAGGCGTATCCGCGTCGATCGACAGCCAATCGCCATAGTTGGCATAGTCCGGACGCACGAGTTCGTTCGTATTCGCCTTCAAATACTCGACCCAGCGAACCATCGCTTCGTAGTGCGTGTCCAGAATGCGCGTATCCCCGTACATCAGGTACAACGTCCAGGGAATGACAACGCCCGCGTCGCCCCATCCGGCATTGTCCGGCGCGAACCAGTTCAGGCGAGTGCTCCACATTTTGTGACGAATCCAGCCTGCATCCGGAGCAACGTCCGTGAAGGCACCGGACGGCTGCTGAGCGTCGATCATATCCCACATAAATTTGGTGAAAAAGCGGGAGACGTCCATGTTATAGGAAGCCGTTCTGGCAAAAATCTGCGCGTCTCCTGTCCAGCCGAGCCGCTCGTCGCGCTGCGGGCAATCTGTCGGTACGGACAGGAAGTTGCCTCGTTGACCCCAGACGATGTTCGAGTAGAGCTTGTTGACCATTTCGTCGTTCGTCTGCAGCCGGCCCGTGCGAGGCGTGTCGGAGTGAATGACCTTGCCGACGATCGTCTCCAGATCCGCTTCGCCCGGATAGCCGATCAGCTCCACATAGCGGAAGCCGTGGAAAGTGAAACGAGGCTCGTAGCTCTCCTCGCCTTCTCCTTTCAGAACGTAATGATCCTGCTGCACGGCGACGCGCAGGTTGTCCAGGTACAGCGAGCCGTCCGGGTTCAGCATCTCCGCATGGCTCAGCGTCACCTTCCGCCCGCGTTCCCCGCGAACCTTCACTTCCGTCCAGCCGACCATGTTTTGCCCCATATCGTAAATGTACGAGCCGGATTCCGTGCGACGAACGGAGATCGGCTTTAACGTCTCGGTAATCCGCACCGGCGGCTCGATCGAGGCAGTCAGCAATCCGTTGTAGCCGGGCCGAACGTCCGGCTGCTCCCAGCCCGAATCGTCGAAGCCCGGCCGATCCCAGCCGTCCAGCTCAAGACGGGCGTCGTACGCTTCTCCCTTAATCATATCGGAGTATTGCAGCGGACCGCGGTTCGTCCGCCAGGACGAATCGGTCGCAACGATGCGCTTCGTGCCGTCCGCCAACTCGATGTGGATCTGCAGGAGGAAAAACGGGCGCTCCCCGTACACCTTATCGCCCAGAAACCCGACGGTTCCGCAATACCAGCCGTCGCCCAGCACCGCGCCGACCACGTTATCCCCTTCCGTCAGAAGACGAGTCACGTCGTAGGTTTGCACCTGCACCCGCTTGTCGTAATCGGTAAAGCCCGGCGCGAACAGATCGCCGACCTTCTCCCCGTTCACGCGCAGCTCGTACAGTCCGAGCGCCGTCGCGTAAGCGGTCGCTCTCTGAATCTTGCCTTCGACGGCAAAAGATTTGCGAACGTACGGTGAAGGCTGCATCTGAACGTTAGCTTCCGTCTTGCGGCCGATCCAACCGGCTTTCCATTCGCCGCGGTCGAGCAGCCCCATCGTCCAGAATGCCGTTTCGCTCCAGTCGGACGGCCGATCTGCGCCGTCCCATACTTGCACCTTCCAATAATAGCAGCCTTCGGAAACAAGCGGCTTGCCGTCGTATTCGATCTGGATCTGACTTGAGGACGCGACTTTGCCGGAATCCCACTGATCTCCTTCATGGCGATCCAGCGCCTCCCTCGAGGAAGCGACGAGCACGCGATAGGCGCTCTGCGCGGCCCCCCGTTCCGTCGAATCCAGACGCCAGAACAGCCTTGGCTTTTTCTCGTCGAGTCCAAGCGGATTTACGACATATTCTGTTTTTAAGTGGACGACGCGCAGTGACATTTGGCGATTCCTCCGTGTTCCTATATTGGTGTTGGCGGCACGCCGGCTTCCACAGTTGGCCGACGTCCGCAGCTTAATCGTCTCGCGACGTTTCTTCGGCGACGAGCACTGCTTTCACGGCGGCCTGCCAGCCTCGAATCAGTCGCTCTCGCGTATCCTTAGCCATATTCGGCGAATAAACCTTAACCTTGCGGTAAAAAGAAAACAGCTTCTCCCGATCCCACCATCCGAGGGCGAGCCCGCCCATATAAGCGGAGCCTAGCGCAGACAGCTCGGCCGCATCGGAACGGACGACCTCCGCATCCAGCAAGTCGGCCTGGAAGCGCATCAGCAGCTCATTGGCGGTAGCGCCTCCATCGACGCGCAGCTCGCGCAGCGGCTCGCCGGTCTCCGCCGACAGCAGCCGAACCGCGTCCGCGACCTGGAAAGCGATGCTCTCCAGCGCGGCGCGCAGCAGATGGCGCCGATCCGACGAGCGGTTCAGGCCGATGACGGCCGCACGAGCGCGAGCGTTCCAGTGCGGCGCGCCGAGCCCGACGAAAGCCGGGACGAGATATACGCCGCCCGTATCGGCAATCTCGGCGACGGCTGTCTCCAGCTCGGAGTAATCGGAGAACAAGCCAAGCTCGTTGCGCACCCAGTTCAAGCAGTCGCCGGTAGAACGGATGACGCCTTCCAGCGCATACTCCGCCTTGCCGTCGATGCTCCAGGCAATCGCCGCAACCAATCCCTGATTGGCTTGTACCGGCTTATCGCCCGCATACATCAGCACGGACGTTCCCGTGCCGTACGTGCCCTTGGCCATGCCCGGCAAGGTGCACTGCTGTCCGAACAGCGCCGCCTGCGAGTCTCCGATGACGCCCGCAATCGGCTTCGGAACCGGAAACAGCTCCGGCTCGTCCGTCATGCCGTACATGGCATTGCTATCTCTCGCTTCGGGAAGCATGGACAGCGGAATGCCGAACCTCTCCGCCAATTCCTCGTCCCACATCAGCGTATGAATGTTAAACAATTGCGTCCGGCTGGCATTGGTGTAATCGGTTGCATGTACGCTGCCGCCCGTCAGCTTCCAGATCAGCCAGCTGTCGACCGTGCCTGCGGCCAGTCGCTCGGCCGGGATGCCGCCAGCGGCGTGATCCAGCAGCCAGCGCCACTTGCCTGCCGAGAAATAAGGATCGAGCGGCAGTCCGGTTTTGGAGGCGACGAGCGGCTCCAGCCCTTCCCGCTTCATCCGTTCGCACCAGTCGGCAGAACGGCGGCATTGCCAGACGATTGCATTGCCGACGGGCAGCCCGGTCTCGCGTTCCCAGAGCAGCGCCGTCTCGCGTTGATTCGTAATCGTCAGGGCCGCGACCTCGTTTGGTCCGATGCCCGCCTGCTCCATCACTCCGCGAATGACGCCTTTAACGTTATCATACAGCTCTAGCGGATCATGTTCCACCCAGCCGTCCTGCGGATAAATTTGGCGATGCCCCAGCGAGCAGCGGTGCCGGATGCGTCCCTCCCGATCGGTCAGTACGGCTTTCGTGCCGGCCGTGCTTTGATCTACGGTGAGCAGATAGCGATCCAAGCCGCTCATTTCGCCTGTACACCGGTCCGCTTCAGCAATTGTTCGGCCAGCTCCTTGACGTGCTCCGCAGAAATCCCGTAATGGCGGAACACTTCGGCCGTCTTGCCGGCGATTGCGGGCTCGTCGGGAATGCCTAGAATCCGCAGAGGAACGGGACAATGCTGCGCCGTCACTTCTGCTACGGCGGCTCCAAGCCCGCCGAATACGCTGTGCTCCTCAAGGGTAATGATCGCCCCCGTCTCTTCGGCTGCGGCGACGATCGCCTCCTCGTCGAGCGGCTTGATCGTATGCATATTCAGCACGCGAGCCCGAATGCCGTCCTGCGCCAGCAGCTCAGCCGCATCCAGCGCTACCCGCACCGTCTCGCCTGCCGCGATCAGCGTCAGATCGGCGCCGTCCTTCAGACGGACGGCTTTGCCAAGAACGAACTCGCGGTCGTCGTTCTCCTCGTACACGTCCTCGACCGGGTTCCGGCCGATCCGCACGTAGACCCCGCCTTCGTATTCGGCGATCGCCTTCGTCATCTTCTTCGTCTCGTGGCGATCGGCCGGAAGTACGACGGCCAACCCGGGGATGGCCCTCGTTACGGCGATGTCCTGTACGGAGTGATGGGACATGCCTAGCGCGCCGTAAGAGATGCCGCCGCTAATCCCGACCAGCTTCACGTTCGTACCCGAATAAGCGACATCTACCTTGATTTGCTCAATGCTTCGCATGCTCAGGAAACATGCCGGGGAAGTCACGAACGGCGTCTTGCCGCTATGCGCCAGCCCCGCCGCAATGCCGACAATATTTTGCTCCGCAATGCCGGTCTCCACGAACTGCTCGGGGTAGCGCTTGGCAAACGGCGCCATCGCCGCCGAGCCGCGCGAATCGCTCGCCAGCACCATAATATCGCGATCGCTCTCGGCCAATTCGAGCAGCGCCTCGCACATCGCCTGGCGGTTCGGAATCGTATTAGGCATGAGTCCCGCTCCTTTCCTCTTCGCCTTCAAGCGCGGCCAGCGCAGCGTCGAGCTCCTCGTGCGCCTGCTTCAACTGATCGTCGCTCGGGACGTGGTGATGCCATTCCGGTTTATTTTCCGCAAAAGAAACGCCCTTGCCCTTGATCGTATTCGCCAACACCAGCGTCGGTTTGCCGTCTGCCTCCGGAAAGCCGCGAAGCGCCTTCAACAGTTCGTCGTAATCGTGTCCGTCCACGGTGACGACATGCCATCCGAACGCCTCCCATTTGCGATCCAGCGGCTCCAACGCCATGACGTCTTCCGTGCTGCCGCTGATCTGCAGCCGGTTGCGGTCGATGATGCCGACGAGATTATCGAGCTTGTAATGGGCTCCCGCCATCGCCGCTTCCCAGATCGAGCCTTCGGCCTGTTCGCCGTCGCCCATCAGGCAAAATACGCGATAGGATTTGCCATCTCGCTTGGCGGCCAGCGCCATGCCGACCGATACGGCGAGGCCGTGGCCGAGCGCTCCGGTGTTCATCTCAATGCCGGGAACTTTATTGTTCGGATGTCCGATCAGCCTTGTGCCGAACTGACTGAACGTGGCCAGCTCCTCCTGCGGAAAATAACCGAGATCGGCAAGAATGCACCATAGCGATTCTACGCAATGCCCCTTGCTCGCCACGAAGCGGTCGCGATCCGACAGCTTCGGATGGTGCGGGTCGTGCTTCATCACCTCGTAATAAAGCGCCGTCAGAATGTCCGCGTTGCTGAGCGAGCCGCCGGTATGGCCGCCCTTCGCTCCATGGATCATCGTCAGCAGCTCCTTGCGGATTTGCAGCGATTTGCGTTTCAGCTCCAGTACAGTCGCCATCGTTACACACTTCCTCTCAGCCAGGCGCGAATCTGCTCTTCTGTCGGGTCGACCGGGTCCGGCGTGAGCCCCGGAATATACTGACAAGCTTCATATAGCGCCGGAATAACGTTGGCGTGGATGCCTACGGAATGATGCACGTACGGCCCCTTCACCAGCTTCTCCTCCCACAGCGGCCAATCGTTCACCTCTACCCATACATATGAGCCGCGCGTATATGGTCCCGCAATCCCCTTCGCCTTGCCGAGGAACAACTGGTATTCGCCATTGTCGCCGTCAAAGCGAGCCAGCGTCATGCTGCCGCCGCGAATCTCGCCCTCGTGCGTGCCCGGCGAGTGATCGTCGAACAAGAAGTGCTTGCGCATTTTCGGCTTGTTTTCCACGCTGAGCGACACGGGAAAGTTCCCGCAGTGGAACAGCAGCTCCCCATTGTCGTTCTCCGGGTGACGGACCGTAATATCGGCGAAAAAGGTCGGCGCCTCGTTCATCGCCGCCGCCTGAACCATAACGGATGTAATCGCTCCGTGAATATCGGTCTCGCAGGTAACCGGAATTTGCTCGTCGGTCAGAATCGCGTTAGCCAGGCATGGCATAATGCCGATCGCATCCTGCAGCGCGGACCAGCATTGAATCGCGATGGCGGTGCTGCCGGAATCGACCGCCAGCTTCTTCATCGCTACCTTGAGCGCGGCCACCCGTTTGACGTCGTCCTCGGTCACTTCGGCGATGTCCAGCTTATCGCGAATGTATGCGATTGCTTCCGTCAGCTCGGGGCCGCCCGATTTCTCGACCTTCTTCGCCGCGTTCGTAATGTCCACCAGCGTAATCGGATGCAGCTCGATGCCGAAGCGCTCCAGCAGCTCGCCTTCGTTGCACATCATCGTCCAGAAAGAGGTCGGGCGAGGTCCGATCTGCAAAATCCGCAGGCTGCGGAAATGGCGCACGACATTGGCGGCCGCCACGAAGTTTTTGAAGCCGCGTTCGAAAACCGGATCGTCCAGACGGCTGTTCGTCACATAGGTGAAAGGCATCCCGAAACGGCGCAGCACCTTGCCGGTCGCGAACAGTCCGCACTGAGTGTCGCGCAGACGCATTCCGTTCTCGAGCGGCGCTTCGTCGCGCGGTCCCCACAGCAGCACCGGCTTGCCGATCGCCTTGGCGACCCGCGCCACCGTGTCCTCCGTACCGAAGTTGCAATGCGGAAAAAAGACGGCGTCGACCTTCTCCCTCTGCAAATGCTCGGCAATCTGCTCCGCTCCGATCCTGTCGTCGTACAGCAGTCCTTCTTCGTTCAATCCTTCCAGATCGACGATATCGATATCCAATCCGAATGAGTCCATTTTGTTGCGGATCTGCACCTTGTACTTGAAGGCATCCTCCGCGCTGAACGTAAACCTGCGAGTCGGCGCGTATCCCAGTTTCAGCTTTTTCATGTTCAGCCTCTCTTCTCCGTTAGTAGCGTTTTCCGTTTGTCATCGTCAGCAGAACTAAACATCCAGACAAAAACTAAACTAATTCAAAATAAACAATTTAGTTAGTTTAGCGCTTTACCCTATCGTATCATCCCTAAAATAGACCGTCAACTCGATTTTTAGCTGTAGTTTAGCTGATATAACTAAACAAATTAAGTTGTTAAGTTTATTCTGTTGCGCAAATGGAAAGATTAGTAGTAAACTAAACTTAATGACGCAAGCTATACATTCAGTTGATAGAACGGAGAAAATCCGATGAGAATGGAAGATATCGCTAAAATCGCGCAAGTGTCCAAATCCGCCGTCTCTTTGGCGTTCAGCGGCAAGCCCGGCATCGGGAACGAGACGCGGGAACGCATTTTGCGCATTGCCCGGGAAATGGGCTATAACGCCAAGCCCCGCGTCGCCGCAACGGTACAGGAGAAAAGCTCGAAACAGCTCGTATTTCTCGTTATCACCAATCTGGGGATTATATCGGAGGAATATTATCAGCAGCCCTTTTTTCGGGAACTGATTCATTTCGTCGAGGAGCGCTGCCGCTCCAAAGGATATTCCGTCGTTTTTTCATCCGTAGATATGGAGCATTTCGATCAGAGCATCCGTGCCGTTGCCGACGATCACCGCAACAGCGGAGTCATCCTGCTCGGCACCAATTTGAGTCAGGAACAGATCGCCTTCGTCGCGGACAAGCTGCCGCAGCTCGTCGTGCTCGACACTTGCTACGATACGCTGCCGATTCACTTCGTCGAAATCAATAATGCAATGGGCGCCTATCAAGCGGGTGCGCATCTGTGCGACATCGGCCACAAGGATATCGGCTACGTCGCTTCCAACGTGCGAATTCATAACTTCGAGGAACGCAAAGCGGGCTTTGCCGCCGCGCTTCGGGAGAAGGGCTTAGAGGTCGCGCCAAGCCGGACGTTCTCGGTCGCGCCGACGTTGTTGTCGTCGCAGGACTCGATGCGCCAACAGCTTGAGGGCTGCCTTCACGCTGAGGGCAAGCTGCCTACGGCGCTTTTCTGCGAGTGCGATTATATCGCCATCAGCGCAATGAAGACGTTGACCGAGCTTGGCTATCGCGTTCCCGAGGACATTTCCGTCATCGGCTTCGACAACATCAACGAGTCCGTGATCGTGACTCCGGAGCTGACGACGATCCATGTCGAGAAGGAGAAGATGGCCCGACTGGCCGTCGATCTGTTGACCGATCCCGCCGAACACGGCTCCAACGCCCGCAGCAAAACCCGAGTGGACACCCGCTTCGTCGCTCGGCTGTCTACCTGCGCTCCGACCGCCGCTGTCGGGGTTGGCAGTTCAGTCTCGAAGCCCGGTTGAGCGCGATCTGGCAGGCCGTTCGTCGCCGCTCTCCAACACGATATGAAATTTCGAAATTTCGAATTTCCGCTCAAAAGAATTCGGCCCTCTTCGTCTATTTGAGACCAACTTGTACGATTAATCATACAAATCTGCCGCCCCGACCGCTCCAACGCCGTATTTTGTACGATCAATCCTACAAAATAGACGCAGCGCCCAACAAAATCGCGGCATTTGTACGGTTAATCATACAAACCCCATATTCTTCAAACTAAATACGTCACCTGTCTAAAAAGAGAGTCTCTTTCATACCTTGCTGAACCGCTTAAAAAAGCTCGAATCCCTTTACACCTAGGGCTGCGAGCTTTTTTCTATGCGTTTAACGCGAGCTTGCCCGAAGATTGAAACTCGAAACCCAAGCTCGAGTCCCTAGGCTCGAAACCCGAAACTCGAAACTCGAAACTCGAAGATCGAAACTCGAAGATCGAAACTCGAAGCTCAAGCTCGAATCCCGAGGCTCGAAACTCGAAACTCGAAACTCAAGCTCGAGTCCCGAGGCTCGAAACCCGAAGCCCAGCCTAAAACTCCGCCTAAAGCTCCACCGCCCGGACAAACCTTCCTAAAAAGCCGCCCGTTTGAGCAGGAATCCTCGCAATCGCTATGGTACGATTCCCCTATATTGATTGATGGAGGAGATTCGATGAACGTTCAACCTAAGCTCGGCATCCAGGGGCCGGTGCTCAGCTGGAACGATCCGTGGAATCGCGCCGGCTCCGGTCGGCTGATGCGGACCGGAACCGGCAGAATGATTCCGCCGCAGGAGCCCGACGTTGCGCCCGAGTCGTATATGGCGTTACTGAAGGAGCTGGGGGCCGAATTTTACGTCCACCACCTGTTTCCGGATTTGCAGGAGCTGCCCGCACTGATCGAGGACTGCCGGAAATTCGGCCTTCGTCTAGTCGTCGGCAACGAATACGGCAATATCAACGGTCCGTGGAGCGAAGGCGCCAATCGTTACGACATCCCCCCGGAGGCACTGCGGACGCTGGCAGACAGCGGGCTGCTGGAAGCGCTGCTGCTCGACGAGCCCGAGCATCTACAAATCAATGCGGCACAATATCGCAAGGACGAATGGTTCCCGCACTGGGGCAAGCTGCAGGCGGACAGTCTGCAGGAAGCGCATGGGCAATTCGTAGAGAAGGTTCAAGAGGGGCTAGTGCCGCTAAAAGCAGCCTTGGAAAGTAATCAGCCGGTTCTATCGGAACAGGTTTTCCCTACGCTGTTCCATGCCCAGGCGAGAGCCGGCATGACCCTGGCGCCGAAAATTATGAAGGAATCGTTCCATCCGCTCCAGCTCGGCACGGCGCTTGGAGCGGCAAAGCAATACGACCGAGCGCTCTGGATTTGCGCCGACCTGTGGGGACCGGACATAGGGGCGTGGCCGACTCGCCTCTCCGGCTTTCCCGGACATTCGCCGACCGAGTTTGCTTCCGCTTTGCGGCTGGGTTACCATATGGGACCGTCTCATCTGTTCGTGGAAAATATAGACGGACTGCTTCTTACGGGTGAAGGAAGAAAGTTAGAAAAGACTGCTTTCGGGGAGGAGTGGCTGCGGTTCGTGAGAGAGTATGTGCCTGCCCATCCGCTGCCTTACAATCATCGGCAAGCGCGAGCGACTGTCGCGATCGTTCACTCAGACGACAGCAATTACGGGCAGAACGAGCGGCCGTTCGGCATTCGGGAGCTTCCTATGCCCGAGCACAGCCAGTCGATCTTTCACGCCTGGCATTTGGCGACGCAAGGAGCCGTCCCCGCCCATGGCAGTTGTCTGCATATTCCCGGCTACAGCTTCCCGCGCCATGCGCTGCAGTTCAGCGAGCCGCCGACGGAGTATCCGCTGAGGGAAGGCGTGCCTGAAGAGAAATACGGCGAGCCGATCCATCCGTTGTTCCAGCCGGCGAACAGCGTTCTGGCCTTCGACGCCTATGCGACGGCTGAAGCGATCGGCGAGCCTGAGCTGATCCTGCTAGCCGGCAGTTACATCAGCGACGATACGTTGGCGGCTTGCCGCAGGCTCGCCGAACAAGGCGCGGCCGTCATTGCCGGCAGTTGGCTGCTGCCCGAAGAGCTGCGGCGCCCGCAGCGATGGAACGGAGGCGGTTGCTGGTTGCCGGTGGACAGCCTGCTCGGCGAAGACGCGCGAGAGCTAGCCGCTCCTTATCTCGGCTCCGACAAGCTGTGGCGGCAGCGCTTCGGCGAGCACACTGTCCGCATCTCCCCCGCTGACGAGAGAGGCTTCTCGCTTCATATCGAGATCGAATAGGAATGGGGCTGTCCCATAAGTAAAAGGTCGTACCGGACAATTATCGATTGATTACCGGCAGGGCATCTATCTCCTTCCGATGCTATACGATCCTGAAATGGGAACGGGTAAGCCCGTTAATCGGTAATTTCAGGAACGTATGAGGCAGCCTCAAGGAGATAGATACTCACCTTTTTTTCATCGATAATCTTGTACGTCCCTACCTATGAAACAGCCCCATGAACGCGATATCGAAAGCCAATTCACTCCGCCGGTCGGATCACATAGATCCGGCCTTCTAGCGCGGTAATCTCATGCTCCAATGCGGCTTGCTCCGTTAACGGTTCGCCTGTCTCGGCGGACAGCACCTGAACGGGATACCTGTAAGCCACGCGCAGCGGTTGAGCCGACGGAGCGATAATGCGAGCATATGTCAGCTTGCCGAGCTCCCAACGCAAATCGACAGTAAACCCGCCCCTCGCCTTCAGCCCCCTGATTTCGCCCTCCTGCCAGGCTTCCGGCAGAGCCGGCAGCAAGTCAAGCCGCTCTTCGTGCGATTGCAGCAGCATCTCGATGATGCCAGCTGTTGCCCCGAAGTTGCCGTCAATTTGGAACGGCGGATGCGCGACGAACAGGTTCGCGTACAGGCCGCCCCGATGGAAGTCCATAACGCCGTCGTCCTCGACTTCGACCAGCAGGCGACGCACGATGTCGAAAGCGCGGCTGCCGTCGCGAAGACGCGCCCACAGGGCGATTTTCCAGCCGATGCTCCAGCCCGTGCCGCCGTCTCCCCGCAGCTCCAGCGTACGCTTGGCCGCCTCGAACAAATGCGTCTGCCTGTTCTCGCCCCAAGCCGCGCCGGGAAACAGGTCGTAGAGATGCGATACGTGGCGATGCTCCTCGTCCTCGTCGTCGAAATCGTAATACCATTCCTGAATTTGCCCACGGCTGCCGATCTTCGTTGCGGGCAGTCCCTCCAGCACCTTCATCATCTCCGGAAGAAGCTCGTCTTCCAGACCCAGCCGCTCACACGCCTCTAGGCAATGAGCCAACAGCTCTCGGATAAGGCTGACATCCATCGTGGAAGCGACCGTTAACGCCGGCGTTCTGTCGTCCGGCAGCCGGAAGCGATGCTCGGGAGAGGTGGAGGGGTTGGTCATATACTCTCCGGCCTCGTTCAACTGTACCCAGTCCAGGCAGAACAGAGCCGCTTTCCTGAGCACCGGATATGCCTTTTCTCGCAGAAACCTCTCATCCCGAGTGAACAAATAATGCTCCCACAGATGCCGGCACAACCAAATCCCGCCCATCGGCCAATTCGCCCACAGCGGATTGCCGTCCCCGTAGTTGCCGGGGGGAGCGGACTGCCGCCACAAGTCCGAATTGTGATGCGCCGTCCAGCCTCTGCAGCCGTAATGGATGCGGGCAGTCTCCTCGCCGGTGACGGACAGATCCTCGACGAACTGCAGCAGCGGCTCATGGCATTCGCCCAGATTGGCCGTTTCCGCCAACCAGTAATTCATTTGCAGATTGATGTTCAGCGTATAATTGCAGCTCCAGATCGGCCGAATATGCGGATTCCAGATGCCCTGCAAATTGGCCGGTTGCGTGCCTGGACGGGAGGAAGCCAGAAGCAAATACCTGCCGTATTGAAAAAACAGCGCCGCCAGCTCCGGATCGTCCGCCCCGTACTGCCGAAGTCGTTCGTCCGTCGTCCATTCCCGTACCTCTTCGGGCAAGGAGGAACGCAGGCGAAAACGGACGCGCTGAAACAGCGGCCGATAATCGTCCTCGTGCCGCCGCTTCAGTTCCGCGAACGATCTCTGCATCGCCTTTCGCAGCCGCCGCTCCGCCAGCTCGCCGGGCGGGAACGTCGCGCGGTCCGGCATCCGGTCAAAGCCGGCAAAGCTCGTCCCCGCAGCAAAGAAAAAAACAACCTCCGTCGCCTGTTCGATGTAGATGCCCGTATGATCGACCTTCAGCCTTGCTCCGGCATCCGTCCGACACGCCAGCCGCCCCTCGAACGCGATCGTGCGGCCGTTCGCTTCCGAATCGTACTTAACCGGCTCCGGATCGTGCACATAGTTCGGGCTGACTTCGTACGGACAGTCGCCCTGCACGGCATAGAACGCCTCGTCTTCCCCGCCGTCCTGCCAGGCCGTCGTCGAGCGAAGCGGGCTGTCCAGCCACGCCTTCAAAACAAGCTTGCCCGGCCGATTCACGACAATCCGGTACGCCAGCGCCTGATCGGGGTGCGAAGCGATCAGCTCCCGAGTGTAGCGGACCCCGCCGATTTCGTAGCTGACCGTCGCGCTGGCGTCCTCCAGATTCAGAGAGCGACGGTAATCGTCGGCGAAATGGCCGTGATAGAAACGAATATGCCAATCGCCGAGCGGCATGAAGGCCTGCGTGTAAGGCCCCATCATGCCCGCTTTGCTGAGCCGCTCGGCGTCTTCGTACCGGCCTTCCCGTACGGCCCGCCGCACCTCGGGAAGGACCTGCAAAGCCTTCGGATTGTTCCAGTCGCGCGGATAACCCGACCACAGCGTATCCTCGTTCAGACTGACGCGCTCCTGCTCAATCCCGCCGAATACCATACCGCCAAGCCTGCCGTTGCCGACCGGCAGAGCCTCGGTCCACGCTTCGGCGGGCCGGTTGTACTTCAGTTCCATCGGCTCGACGCCTCCCGTTCCTTCTACAATCCGTACTCGGCGATTACCTCGTCCAGCTTGACGGGCTGTCCTCCGCGCTGTACGCTTCTGGTCATCGCTTCCATCAACGCCAGCGTATGAACCGCCTCCCGCGCGTCCGGCAGCGGCGCTTCGCCCCGATCCAGGCAATCCGCGAAGTATTCGATGTAGTTCTGGTATTCTCCGGCATGATGGCTCTTGTTCTCAAATCGGAAGTAATACGGCTCCTTGTCGTCAAAGGAATGCACCTTAGGCCCCTCTCCGGCAAAATGCGTGTAATACGTCAGGTTCGAGTATTCCGCCCGCGTTACGCCCTGCGTCCCGCGTAGAACGCAGCCGATTTGCGACTGGGCGTGCTGACCAAGCGTAGGCAGCGCGTAATCCCCGGCCATCGTGGCGATCTGTCCCGCTTCGTTACGGGCGATAAAACGCAGCGAATCCCACGCCTCCAGCCCGAAAGCCTTCGTATTGGCGCTCGTCCGCGCGAACCCGGATACCTCCGATACGTCGGGAATGTACCAACGCACGAGATCGACCGCGTGAATCATAAAGCCATGGAACCAACTGAAGCCTTTCTGCCTGCTCCAGCCTTTATCCAGAAACCAGCGCCCATCCGTAATGTAGTGCGTCTCCACGACCGACAGTTCGCCGTGTTTGCCTGCTTCGAAATCCTGGCGCTGATGAAGCATCGGCTCGAAATAACGCGTACTCTGGCCGATAAACAGCTTACGATCCGTCTGCTTCATAAAGGCGAGCAGCTTCGCGGCGTCGTCAAGCGAAGGCAGCACCGGCTTCGTACAGATCGCATGCTTGCCGGCCTCAACCGCCTGCCTAATATGTGTGAAGTGAAGCTGGTCCGGCGTATAGATCGCGATGACGTCGATCTCGTCATTGGCCAGCATCTCCTCGTAAGAGGTCGTCCAATGGTGAAAATCGAACTCCTGCGCCCGCTGGCGACACAGCTCCTCATTCAGATCGCATACCTGCGCCAGCTCGAACCGCTCGCTGTGCAACGCGGCCGACATAATGCTGCGGCCTTCTCCCAATCCAATGACGCCCATCCGGTATCTTTTTTTCATGATCATTTCCTCCCTTGTATGCTAAGAGCAGCTCCTGTTTAAGGGGTTGCTCTTAAGTTTTTTTGCACCTTGAAAACTGAAAGGATATTGTCCCGATGGGGGACGCAGCCCAAGCGAAGCGCGGGAGCGGCCCGA